>Ga0265780_10000367_pt1 | contig 71577 bp, 59 predicted proteins | sample P1T30metagenome_FD_192432 | JGI IMG/M metagenome (GOLD analysis project Ga0265780, IMG submission 192432) | Plant litter microbial communities from East Loma Ridge, Irvine, California - P1 T30 | ecosystem: Environmental > Terrestrial > Plant litter > Unclassified | place: USA: California...
ATATCGAAGAGGAGGCTGAGGAGGCAAGAGAGTCGCTTATGCCAGATGCTAGTGGAAGCCAAGGAGTGAATGGCTATGGGTCGATGAATGGAAGTGGGACTGTCAGTCCTAGTGAAGACAACAGGGGGAGACGGCTGTGAGTATGAAGTATGTGACTCGGCTGCAGAACAGTGTGCTTAGCGCAGGGATATGGGGGATGTTTGCCTTAGTTCGCATTGGGAGTTCAGCATGGCGAGGCGTTTGGTGGCGTTTTCAAAATGATAGTAACTGAGGAGGTCATGGATGCGTTGGCTCAAAGGTGTCTGTGTGGTCAAAAAGTGGTTCCAAGATGATAGATATTTTGGACCTACATTTTGACTACACAAACACCTTTGAGAACCTAAGCAAATCATGGGAACGCTTGCATGACGAAAGACCCAATCACTACAGTTCTCTTTGCTATATCAGCCGCTTTGCGCTATCCCACGTGCGTCACACTCGGCTTCGTACGCAGCCAATTGCTCCATCTTCTTTTCAGCAATTAAACTCATCTCCTTTTCCAAGTCCCCGCTAAGCTTCTCATCTCCCGGTTCATGAAGGGCACTCCAGTATACCACGTCAACACTCCAGCCTTTCCTGATTCCGTAGTTGAACCAAAACCTTTTTGACTCCCAGGAGTCTCGTATCCGACTAGCAAGAGAAACTGTCTCTCTCTGGTGCCCCACTACCTGCTTCGCCTCAACCTTGACCATGGCTTGGAGGAATCTTTCTAGGCGTGGTACGTATAAGGCTTCGAAGTCTTCCATAGCGAATTGCTTAAGCATAAGGCCAGGACTGACTATGGCGAGCCACCATGGTGGGTCGTAAGCGAAGTAAGCGGGCATGGTGTTGACGAACTCGAAGTCCAGAACCGCTACGATCTTCAATGACCCATTCTCGTATCTGGCGAGCATGTTTTTGGGACGGAAATCATGGCAGTACGGTATAAACGGGCCGTTGTCAGCTTCTGATGGGGGATAAAATCGCTCAATCAATTGTTTGAACCTGTGGCGTGCGATAAAGCATTTTTCTGCGTCTTGACGACTGTGTGCAATGTTCCGCTGAACTTGGAGATGAACCAAATTCTCGTCAGCACGGTGATGAAGAAAGTCTTGGGTGCTGGTGAACGCGGTTTTCGGAAAATTAGCTACTGGGTAGTCTGCAACGACAGAAGCTAAGTTGTTCATGTTTGTGGTGAGAGGACGTGAAGTCACCGTCCACGCGCCCGACGTATCGTTGTTTATAGGTCCAATTGCCGAAAAGTGCAGTCGGGAGATCTGGAGCATGTAATCGGCTATCTGCTCGTATAAAAGATCGACTTCTGCTTCTTTTTGGTCGTCTTGAAGCTGCCGCAAGAGTGTCTCTAGCTCTGTGCCCTCGATATAGTCCATGATAATATATGGACCAAGCTGGGACGGACTGTCTTTAGTCATGCCCCAGTCGCGTATCTTGGGAACAGGTATTGTAGTCTGTTCAGCCAGATATTCTAGAAACCGAACTTCATTCTTGACCTTTTCCTCGAGAAACTTGGCAGCAGTTATTCCTCGTTTCGGGAAACGAATGATGACGATATCTTCTTCGCCGAATCTTATAACAAGATTGACATTGTATAAACCTGGAGGTATTTGACAAATTCTCCCGGAACATTGACCTTCAGCTTCTGGCCTACGAAAGTGACAATCTCTTCGTTCGCAGCCTTTACTTTAGCAGCCCAAGCCTCGAGCTCAGCATTCCCAGCCTCCTCCGCGATTTTGTCAAATTCGGTCTTCATTACGATCAACACTTCTATACGCGGTGTATGTCTGCGATATCAAAGTACGCGCTTTGGAAGGCAGCTGTAGGTAAAATGCAAGGGTCGAGGGTAATGCGAGGGTCTGAGTGTAGGGGAGGCAGCGGTTTCGTGTCGATGGCTGGTGTCAACAAGCGCTAGCCTGATTTCAGTCTAGTGTTGTCACGTCAGGATGTCGCGTCACGGCGTGGCAGTCGCCAGCCCCGGGGCCATTGCGAACACCTACCATCCTCACATCTCACGACGAAGATTATGCGCCCCAAACCTAGGATTCTTCTAATGAAATTTGAAGCCTTCTGGGGCTTCTACAACATCAATTATCGCGAGCGCTGTCGGTGGGCGTGACGGGTTGCAGCAAGTGTTTGGCATTATTTGCTACATTGAACAACCAACACATTCCATGCCGTTCTAACAAGACCAAGAAAGCATACAACATTCGTTCTCTCTCCGGAACCTGCGGCCCTACTTCCACGTGCTAGCAACGGTGGCCGCGCTCGAGCACCCCTTCGGCACGGTATACACGCGGTTAGCACCTGACTCGTAGGTCACCGCACCACTGCTCTCGACCTTGATGAACTTGTATTCGAAGCTGACACCAGCCGGAAGGTTGATTTTTGTCGACCAAAGCGGGTTTGCGGTGGTGTATTGGCTCGCAGATAGCGCAGGCGCAGAGGCTGCGTTCCAGCTGCCGAGCTGGGCAATCGAACCAACGATCTTGACAGTCTGGCCGAACGATGTTGTGGTCTTCGAGTTGAACGTCACAGCTACTGTGGAGACAGGCGATGCGCAGCCAGTAGGTGCCGTCGTCGAGGTTGAAGTCGCCTTCGTTGAAGACGCGGGAGCCTTGCTCGAAGCTGGTGGGGTCGAGCCGCCCGAGCCACTGCCAGTAATCTTGATGTCTGCGCAAGTCAGGTAAACCTGCGGTGTTTGGAACGAGTTCCACTTGAACGACAGCAGCGTGTGGTTGCTTGAGTAGTTGGGGATCTTGATCTTCGAGCTGACTGTGTATCCGCCTGCGATGCTGGTGTAGCACGAATTGAGTGGTGCGTTGTCGACGCTCCTGCATTTTGAGCCATCATTGAAGCCACCGCCTACTTAGTGTCAGTATCGCTTTACTATCCCGAGATGTTGAGATGTACTCACATGTGAACCAGTCATTCCTCCAGCAAGGCTGACCCTCTTGGCAGTCAGAGTTGTAGCCACACGTCTGTCCAGCGACATCAGTGCACTTCAGTTCACCAGCCTCGAAGCAGTCTTCAGCAGCCTGCTTCTCGGCCTCCGTAGGAAGGTACCCAGGCGTCAGAAGTTTGTCAACGAGGGCCTGATTCTGGCAGATGCGGTAGCTGAACATGCCACCATGGTCACCATTGGCATCGAGGCACCATTGTACATCCACGACATCGCCAGATTTGTAGGTGATGACAGGTTGCGAACCCCAGCGAGGACCGGGCTGGTTGTAGTCGACGGATACGCGGGCGTTGTACCCGCAAGGACCTGAGCGACCCACCGCTGCGGCGTCAAGGTCAGGCCATGCTGTAACAGGCTCGAGGATGGTACATTCCGGGCATGTATCAGCGCCAGACTAGAAGACGTTAGCCACGGCTCGGGATGTATCTCAGATGTTTCTGAATGGACGCCATTACTCACTTGAGCATTCAAACCAGTCCTGCTCATAGGGGAAGAGAGATAGCCATGTGCGTTGGCACTGGCTACGAGAGCGAGAAGAGATGCAATCTTGGAGAACATGGTCGATGGATTTGTCCTCTCGAAAGGTCTTGGGGAGAAAACAAGTGGTAGAGATCGGTTCTGAAGCGATTGACTGACCTACTGAATAGCATTATCAAGTACGTCTTTGCTGGTTATATACATGTTCTTCGTCCACCATCCCATGATCAGCGGATCTTCGATGGCCTCCATGGGCACGACGATCTCTTGTTCTCGGTTGCAGGTAGTCCCCGCATACACATGGTTGTCGGCTTCTATCGAACCTCATTGGGTCATAGTCGGCATATAGTAACCCTGGACCGCTTGACTGACCACATGGACAGGCCCCAAGAAAAACAACGATATCCGCTTAATTGCTCCCACGAGTTTCGCGAGCCGCAAAGCATTAGCACGTCCGGCTCATACCCATGTAGCCACCAAGTACCGTACCCCAGATTCGTGGAACATTACCCTGTTAGCTGCATCAACTCGCTGCGGGCACCAACTATCATAGTGCGTCCGTCTTTTACACAAACTATTACTGAACAATGTAAAGCGCTTCGGTCGCTTGCCGCATCCATCGTAGTCCTCGAAATCGTCAACATCGCTATTGGCTCGCTGTCGGGATGACAGGAAACAGGCTAACCTACCTAGGTAGTTACGATAACTAGTGTAACAGAATGATCATGGGGACTTCAGAACGCTTCTCGGCCCGCACCTTAAATTTAAACAGCATGTTTGATGCAAGCTGGGATGCGGGGGATCGAAGTCTAGACGATGATACTAACGAAGAGCCGAGTTGTATCGGTTACAATGAACTCGGTAAAGTGAAGCACCCCGGCATACTCTCTCGATCTCAATACCATGTGCCTTACATTCAGCCTTATATGCAGCCAGCTGCTCCATTTTCATCTCCACAAACGCCTCCATCTTGACCTTCAGAGCATCATCCAGTACCTCATCACCCGACTTATGTAGCGCAGCCCAATAGACAGCATCAATGCTCCAGCTATTTTTCATCGCGATATTGAACCAAAATCTGTTGGAAATCCACGAATCGCGCATGCGAGCGGACAGTGGTACTGCAGTCCCACCCATCTCCTTCTCTTTCTTCTCCATCACTTGTAGGAACTGTTCGATATGAGGCTCAAGTCTGTCTTTCAGGGCACCGAAATGGAAGTCATTGTCGATCCACGTAGTTGGTCGCAATATGGTAAGCCACCACGGTGGATCATGGGAGAATTGCGCGGGCAGAGCGTTACAGAATTCGAAGTCCAGGACAGCTTTGACGTTCAGATCGTCGTCTACGAGGATATTAGACGGGCGAAGATCCCAGCAATATAACTTGAAGGGGCTTGTTTCGGTGTCGTTTAACAGGTATTGGTCGATCGATTGCTTGAGGCGATGGCGAGCGATGAAACATCTTCTAGCGTCTTCACGGTTCTCCACGGCGTTTCTTTGGGTGTGAAGATGAGCTAGGTGTTGATCGGCGAGCTGCTCAAAGTAGACCTTTGGAGATGAGATGCTTGTAGTAGGGAAGTACTCGCTTGGGTAATTCAGAATGTTCCTTGCTAAAATGTTCATGTTATCGGTGGCAGGTCGCTCGCTCGCTACCCACTCATTTGGGTTGCTCCTTCTTATAGCACCTGCAGCACTGAAATCCAGCTGATGTATTTGCAAAATATAGTCACATATTTGGCTGCAGGCACGGAGGACTCTTGTATTGCCCAAGTCTCTCCAGAGATCCAGTTCGACACCGTCACTGGTCTTTATACGTCGTCGTAACTCGTCGATCAATGGTTTGCCTTCAACATACTCCATGATGATGTAAGGGCCGAGCTGTGATGGACTATCGGTAGTAAGACCCCAACTGTATACTTTCGGTATAGGGATCGTGGTTTCGCGCAGCAAGTCCATGACTTGGACTTCGTTCCGAACTTTCTCATCCAAGAAACAAGTAGCTGTTGTCCCTGGCTGTGGAAAGCGTATAACATATGTAGGCTTTGCGTTGAGTTTGACGACCAGGCAGATGTTGTAGGACCCTTCTTCGAGATAGCCCCCAAAATCTCCTACCACATCACTCCCAACTTCTTTGATGACGAAGTCAACGATCTCCTTCTGTGCAGCGTCAAGTCTTTTCTTCCAAGCCTGGTACATCTGCTCTGCATCTTCCTGGGCTAGCGCATCGTAGAGCATCATACTTGCGGCTGGGGGTAAGTGTGAGTAACAATGGTTAGGTGGAAAGATTAAGAGATGAATAGCGGTAGACGGCGTTGTGGTCGAAGTGTCAGGAGGGAAACGTATGTATATGCCCAAGACACTGGGTCGGTCCGGTTGTGGCTAACTAATCGATTCGTGATGTAGCGCGCTCTCAGATTATGTGACATTGCGGCACAGCACACGACAGCCACGTAATTAGGAAGTATGGTATGATATGACGATATGGACTGTAGGCTTTGCCAATTCTGTCAGATATTCTGTCTTCCACTCCTGGCTGAATAACCACTGGATACTCGTCCATGTTCTGGTTCGTTTTCGTTGCACTGTTATCGCAGCATACATCCTTGCAACGTTCGCTGCATCCTTCCTTGCGGTCACAGTTCCTCTCATCCGACACGTCTGCTTTTCTTTTTGGGTGCCCACTGTACTGCGCCTTCTCAGAACCATCCATCATTCTTCTCTGGGAGTCGTTTCCGTTTGGGTACGCTTTGAGCCGCCTCATCGCGAGTCCCATTGTGATGGAGGTTTCGCTGTCCCTGGCTGTTCCATATGATCCGAAGCGTAGCAAATTCGTGGATACCCTGCGGGAAGAGCACCTCTCACAGATCCAGATTTTGCGTGCACACATACGTCCACGGAGCGCGTTATCATCGTTGCGAGAAATGGCAGTGAGATGCGTACAATGTAGATGTTTTCCCAGCCTTCGGCGGGTCTGAATACGACATTATCTTCCTGCAACGTCGGTTGCTTCACGGTTCCATCATGAATCCAATACGTGAGGTACTGGTCAAGCCTAGCAGGAAACGTCACAGACTCGCAGGTATCAGAAAAGCTGAAGCCCCCAGGCCACTTTTCTGGTAACTCCGTTCCGGGCAGGAATGCGGATGACTTGGAAATGTTTTCGATACAAAATTCGATGCAAGGCAGTAGGCGACGATCTGGCTTTACACTCAGAAAATCTGTGCTTTCAAGCTCAAGCGTTTGTACTACCAGTAATGCGGTGCAGAAGCACAGCGAGCCCTGACAGTGACGCAAGACTTCCGCTGCTAACTCAGCTCGAGAGATATGGTAATTGACTTCCAGATCTCTGCCATCACCGGTTACCAGTGAAAGGAGCGAGAAGATATGGTCGCGGACATCGGAGCACTGTTGACCCCGGAAGTAGTCAAGTAGATGAACCAAGTTCTTGTTCTTGTAGAACTCTTTTTGCCAGCTGCGACCAAGTCGAAAAATGAGACGAGATTGCATCTCTTTATCTGCGTAGCAAATATAGTCGAGTCCCTGTACCATGCTACTCAGACCAATGGACGCTGCGCCTAGCCATAGAGTGACTTGTCGAGCAAGCGCTACCTCCTGCACGATCCATGCACGAGTCCAGTAGTCATTGTGAAGAACACGCTGTATAAACATGTCTTTGTTGTCTTTGAATGTTGTCCATTCATTCATGGTATTGTGCTTCCATAATACCGGTACAAGAGCGCGGCAATCCCAATCCATCATTCCAAGCCACACATATACTTGCAGGGCGTTGGTGTAGATTGTTCCCATCTGGCGAACTTGATGATTGCGCTCGAAAACATTGGACTGATCAATACACATTGCGTCGATCCAATACGGTCCAAGAGAGGCAGGTGTACTAGACGCATGATTCTCACGAGCGGTGGCCAGGAAATCAAAAAGGTTTTGACCAATAGCGAACACCTTGCCGTTAATCAAGATGCTGCTCGATGGATCGGGATTCCCCCACCGGTAGGAAAGGCAAATGTACTCGGCATCGACAGTGGCATGCGTGATGGAGCATTGGATGTGACCTGTAGGCGACAGCGATGGGAGCATGTGAACCAGTCGGATCGACGGCTTAGTGTGATCGAGACGATCATGCTTGAAGTAAGCGCTCTCGTTCTGTGTCGCTGTGTGGTGGACCGTGACGTCCATCTCTTGTCGAAATGGATGCAGCGTGTAGCAACACGGCAGGTGATGGAAGAGCTGATGTTATAAGGAAGAAAAGGCTGATGGTTTTGAGGATTGCAATGCACGAAGCGGGGCTATGCTGACCGAAACTGGATACGCCACAAGGCTGAAGGTGGCCGTGATAGGCTACGACTTCACTGCGGTGAGCTTAGCAATGCAGCGACTGAATAGCTAAGGAAGTGGCTTACAGCATATGGCGAGTATGCATGGTACTCATTCCTACTTTCCGATCAGCTCGGTCCAGATAGCAGAACGAGGAGCATACCATGGGTGGCTGGAATCTTGTCGCAGTTTGCAGTATACATACTATTAAATCTTGACAAGTAAACACTTGCTAAGATAATGCATATTCCAACCCAGCAAGATCTGAGGAAAGAATTGTAGCCATGCCTGGTGAGCACACCGTCTGAACGACTGTCGAGATTCGTTCATCCCTCGAATTCCGGTCTACCACCCACGTCCGTTTCGTTCTCCACACCGTACGCATCTTCAAAGCTCGCCAGCTTGACACCCCACATATCTCCAGCCTTTCCAGGTCGCCCATCATCAACATCGAGCTCATCTTCACCATCCCAGTTGCCGTCACCAGGCCACCGGAAGGCTAATACAGCGCCGTCCTTCAGCCCAGCGCCCTTGGGACATTGCTTGACATTCGCTGTGCCTGCCTTCGCTCCACCGTTGGCGCTCCCACTGGCTTTCGCTTTGCCTTTACCCTTGCCGCCCTCCTCTTCCTCTTCGCCAATGTTATATTCCCATTCTCCTAATTCGAAACCCTCGTTTGCGTCGTTAATGTTTACTGGCCGACCGAGCTGGATGTCTGACGCGGATGGAGGTAGTGGTATCGACTCGCCGGTTTCGGGGTTCTTGAAGTCGGTTTCTTGTAGAGCGTCGTACAGGTATGTCTTGATCGTGTCGAAAGTGTGTAGAGGGTCGACGTGTAGGATGACGGTGGTCTTGTGAGCCTTGAGACGAAGCGTCCAGGTCTGCGGTGAAGGTGTCGCCATCGTGATGTGGCGGTGGGATAGGATACGGTATAGTCGTTGGACGTGTATTGTGCGCGTTCAAAGGGAATAGAAAGGTATCTGCGAGTGACGCTGTAGTGTTTGGGTGGAAGAGGCGCGTTGTTGCTAATCAATGGAGGGGATCGCGGGGAGGAAGGCGCGACCTGAACCCTTGCTAGAAATCTTGGCGAGTCGAGCTCACGAGCTTCCTCGACCTTCACCTCACCAGATATCTATTCCAGCCCGTATACCACGAGACTCACTTGCTTTCCGGATCTTCTTAAGCGCATTCAGTAAAGTGTGTTTAGTGTATCATCCGCAAATTCGGCGCGCGCTCGAAAGTCTGGCGAAATCGGACTCGAGGCATCTCCGCACCACCTCCGCACCCGTCGCAAACCTCACCCAACGGATCACCTTCTGAGGGAGACCACGACTGAACATCGCGCCCAAGGGCACCACAATTCAACAATAGCGACAACTGCGCCCACACCATCCACAATGCCACCCCCAGAAATGCTCGCGACACCACCCCAACGGCCTACACAACCCCTCCCTTACGCACCCCGCCTCGGCATGCCCTTCGACCGGCGCCTCCTCCTCACTACCTCGCTCTCCTTCCTCTCCGGCTTCACTCTCGGCTCCCTAAACGCCGGTCACATGGCCTCCCTGCGCTTCCGCGCCGAAAACGCGCACCGCCTGCCCATCTCAAATCCCGGCTGGTACCTATACCACAAATCGAAGAACTACTACAAATGGCGCTACGGCATCGTTGAGGGATTAAGAAAAGGCGCATACATCGCAGCATGGTCATCAGTCTTCTTCATTGTAGAAGAGAGTCTAGATGTGTTCCGGGGTACATGGAGCGCGGGACGTACGATGGAGGAGATGGAGGGCGTGGATGAATTGGACATGCGGAGGATAAATAAGGGGATAGCGGGCAGTAGGGATTTTATATCGAGTGGGCTGGCGGGCATGGTTACGGGTGGACTGTGGAGTGCATGGCATCAATTTCCTGTTTCGACAGCTGCGAGGACGATTCGCTTGGGTCTACTTGTCGGGGCTGGGTTTGGGCTAGGTCAAGATGGGTTGATCTGGGCGAAGAACAAGTGGGGTGGTGATAAGCTGGAGGAGAGTTGGATATATAAGGGCGCGAGGAACAAGATGGTTGAGGAGGATGTTAAGAGTAGCTTGGAGAAGGAGTGAGGTATTGGATTGGGAGTGAGTTGGACTGAAATGAGAGGAGAACGAAACACAGAAGATACCAAGAGGATCAGTATCCATGCGCAGAAGAAGCGCGAGGCTCACACAGGCAGAAGCTATGGTGACAGGTCAGCGCAGCATGACGCAGATGCTTCTTGAAAGATCAAACTTCCCAGCGTCGAGGTGTTGTCATCTGGTCAATCACCGAAGAAGGTGGCACGGAAGATAGTGGAGACTGCGCAAAGTAGTAACAACGAACTCATCTCTCAAAAGCCATTTTGGTCTTGATTTGGATATCATTTGCACAGAGTACGTTCTATCGTTACAGTCATGCGCATCGTCTACTTTATTTTTGTCCACCACCCTACTCCTTGTCAAAGCGCACAGCTGGCTGTTCCCGAATCCAGCTCAGATCCACCTTGTGACCCAACAGCTCCCTGATATTCGAAACCCCATACTTCATCATCGTCGGCCTCTCCAAACTGAGTCCGAATCCGTAGACGCGCATATCCTTGGGCAGACCCATGGGCTCCAGCATCTCTGGCCTGAACATGCCACTGTTGCCAATCTCGATCCACTTGTCGAGACCGACGTGGAAGCCGAAGATCTCCATACTGGGCTCGGTGTAAGGGTTGAAAGCAGGTTTGAAGCGGAGGTTTGTCAGGCCCATGTTGGCGAAAAAGTCTTCTAGGAAGCGCATGAGACCGCCTAGTGTGAGGCCGAAGTCTGCGATGACACCTTCGATCTGGTGGAACTCGGCGAGATGGGTTGCGTCGACGGTTTCGTTACGGAAGACGCGGTCGATGGAGAAGTAGCGGGCGGGGCGTGGGTCTTCGGCGAGGCGGTGGAGAGCCCATGTTGAGACTGCGGTGGTGTGGGTGCGCAGGACGAGGCGGAGAGATTCATCCTCTTCCCATGGGTATCGGTCTGTACAGTATTAGTGAAGGTACATATTGATCAGGGGACTAAGAAGCCACGAACATCCTATTGAGCCGAAAGCGCCCTCTTGATGGACCTTCTTGACGTCTTGCCAGTACTTCTCAAAGTCTCTGGGCTTCTTTTCCTTCTTCTCGCTCTCGGGTGTGGAGAAGAGACGTTTTGACCCAGCCTCCATGCGGTCCATCGTCGCTTCGTTCGCAGGGTCTAACCGCGGCTTATCGGCTTTTGGTGGATATGAAACGAAGAAGGTATCTTGCATGTCGCGGGCGGGATGTTGCTGTGGTACGAAGAGCGCGTCGAAGTTCCAGAAACCGGTGTCGACGTAGCTAGATAGTGTGAGTCGCATACGAGTATCACATCTGGGCCTATACGTACTGTCCTGTAGGCATCTCGACGAAGCCTTGTGAGAAGAAGATATTCCTGAACTCTTGCCTGACCTTGTTCAGGGGATGTAATGCGCCAGAATCTTGGTTTGCGCCGAGCGCAGCGAAGTTGTAGGGCTTGAAGTTGGCGGTCTTCCACGCGTCATTCGTGAGCAGTTCGACAGTCAAGTCTGTATGTTCTACTGGTATTTCCTTCGCGTACTTGGGCCCCTTTGTGATAGTGTATGTGATGACTTTCGTAACGGTGACGAGCTTCTTCTTCTTCAGCTGAGCGAGGAGTTTGGCGTCGTCGAGGGATTGGGTGTCTTTAATGCCTTGAAGGAGTTCGCGGTTGAGATCTTTCGGCTCTTCGGTCTGGAGGAGGATGATGTCGCTCCCGTCCTTCTTTATCCACTTGTTCTTGAATCCATTGCCCTGTCCTACACTCGCAACCTCCTTTCCGAAGACGTTCTATGCGTTGTATCAGTCGTTCATTCTCAAATTGATCCATGATAGCATGCATACAGGTAGGTCTGCGATTGGGACTCTTTCCTTCTCCTTGACATACTGCCAGACTCTGAATTCGTGACTGCCATCCGCTACTATGCCTTCCGACTCCGGTGTGAGAATGACCTTTTCCGAGTCCAGTGATTTGTATTGGACCATGGAGCGGCTCGCTAGCCTGTCCAGCGCAGCCTTGATTTCGGCTTGCGATATCGCGGGGAAGTCTTCATTGCTCTGGAGGGGCTCCTTGGTGTCTAAGAGATCGAGAATTTCTTGTGTGAGATTTTGGCCTTTAGTCTCGAGCGGTACGGGCACAGGGCCCCGTGTTCCAGGCATTTTTGCGGTTGTGATAGAAAGTTAATTGCTACAATACTCCAGTTACGAACGTGGGGTTGCTGCGATGAGTCGAAAGTGGAAGGGTCGTCGGAGATTTGAAGGCCCGTTCGGAGTTCAGTGCCACTTGATTGGCTTGTCGGCGGCGCAGCCTCGCAGCATCTCCAGCACTCACCTGCCTGCAATACCGAGCAATGCAGTTGACTGTGCTCTGCGCGACTGAATTTCTTCTTTTACAGATACGTCATTCTGGAAGTACACGTCTGATCACATCCATGGGCTGCTAGCCATCTATGAAGTTCGTTACGAAGTCGGATAATTTGCTTCGCCATGACCGGACACAAGTTACTGATAGACCAGACACTACAGGTTCAAGTTCGCTTTCACATACGCAAGTGAAATGGAGCGAGGTCGATGAGACAACACAGACAGGCTAACGATTTTAAAGAGATTCCCAACATTGAGGTACACTAACAAAATCGACGATGACATGTTTGTCTTTTGCGGCTCGCGCCTTCAATATGCCCACGAGACACAGCAACTTGCTTCTTCGACTGTCCTTCAAGACAGCGCACATCGATGCAGGTGCTAAGTCGAACTGCTCGAGCCTCTACTCATTCTGCCACTACGCACTCTATTTACATCAACCGCGCTCCACTCGTGTCGCCTGGACAGAAGCCTACGAGATTTCTTGGTCATGCTTATCCGCTATCGGTGCATACAATAGTCCTATGCGCCTTCTCGCAAGCCGAGAGGCGCTGCGCTCTGCTAGCACAACGCTGTAACTCACTACAGTCCCCACTAGTTCTCATGATCAAAGCTCGATCCTGCAGAAAAGGCGCACGCGTAAAGGGCCACGCAAGTTCCAAGTTGCACTTGCACCTCAAACACGCAAGCAAGATCTGCAGCCGTTCTGCCAACTAGCGTGTTGTGCCCACACACCTGGAAGCTGCCACTCTTACCAGTCGACTACCGCGCCTGATACGCGATCAACATACGATCGCTCTCGACGGTCAAACAAAACACCAAGAGCTAGATGCCGTAGAGCGTTGGCCTCCGCTCGGTTCCAGAATCGCTTTGGGGAAGTGTTGGAAAAGCGGGCTAGCTGATCCCGAGACCAAGTGCAGACGGTAGCGTTGTGGTTGGTATCGCGGACGTGCGCACATGTTATCGAATGTTATCGAAACTGCATCGCGATGTCTGTACTATAGGCGGTATTATTCGCCGCGGTTACCGGGAATCGTCGACGAGCTGTGGTCTCAAGCTATACTCCCCAGGTTTTGGAGTTGGTGTCTCGAAAATACAGTTCGGCATGGTGCTTACGCGCCCACGCTGTTGCTCCTGGAAACGAGGACCGGTCGGCGTGCTGATGATGTGCGCATGGTGAGGGTTACATCTCAGACGGGATCCACGCGGTTCAACGTCATCGGGTGGGATACCATGTGCTCCGGCGGAGTTGTGCCCTTGTTCTGCAGCAGCAGAGAGTATTGGAACTGTGGGGCCTGTCAGAGGGGCCGAGATGGCTCAACACCACTGACTGCAGGCGATGGACAGGTGACATGCAAATTGACAGCTTCAGCATATGAGGAGGCAATGCAACAATGTTATATCAGCAGCTAACTGTCCAGGCGTCCTGCCTGCGCTCATCGCCTCGCTGAGCTGAGCTGAGCCCACTTCGCGGTGGCTCGATGGGGAGGTATTTTTAGCCTAGACTGTTCCGCCCGCGCCGTTCGAAGAGGACGCGTATGCTGGTGTCGGATGCAAGCCTAGGGGCGCTGGCCAAGCCAATCACACACAACGCCACCTTGTCGCTGCGAACGCCCAGGGGTCAGGGAACGGCGAATTTGAGCATGTCGCGATGGCATCATTCGCTCAGCTGCGTGTGTCGCGGCAGGGGAAGTGCAGAGTCGCATTATTGAGGACCCATCGCAGGACCCAGCCAAGTACGTCAAGAGTTGCAAGACGTCAAGAAAAAATAGAAGCTCCGCTCGACGTTGTTGAGGCGGGAGGGCAGGCCGTTGCATAGTGCGCTTTGCCATGGCTCATGCAGGGCCCGATAGAGTGAATTGATAGCTGGGCGCCATTTGATTTGGTGGCGGGCTGCGCTCGACGATAACGCAGAGGCTTCACGCCGTCGCTGCTGGGAGCGCAGCGAAGACGCGGAGGGGGCGGATCGGCTGTGATGGGCAGTATCTGGAGAGTTCTGCACGTCTTGGAGTGGCACCGGTGCGTGGGCTAGCCTATACAGTCCCGCCGTGGTGCTCCAGAAGTCGGTGGTTGACCCTTGTAAGTTAGCGCTACAGTAGACGGCAGGTGCGAGGCAGCGCTAGGCTGTCTGGGGCGAGCAACGAGGGAAAAAGGGTCGGTCGCTCCTGCTCAGCCCGCGCTCTCTCCCCAACGCCCAAGCCATCGCCAGAATCCTGCCTCCGTCTCCAGGACAGTCACTCGTTTCACTCTCCGCTGTCGTCCCAAGTGTCGTGCCTCGCATTTGCTCTCGACCTCACTCGCGCGGCCGAGTTGACACCACGCACCTGCATCCCGACTTGCCGAGCGACCTCCTTTGCGCAGCCTCGCCGCAGATGCGATAGGCAACCCACACGCTGCTCAGCACATCCGCACACACAATCTCGACAATGGCTTCGCGATTCAATCCCGGCAAGCTGTTCATCCGAACGCGCTTCAACTACGAAAAGGTGCCCGGCCAGGACAGCCAGGCCTCGTCACCGCTGCCGCTCTTCAGCAGCAAGTCATGGGGCAACAAGTACCGCCAGCCCGCCTGGGCCAACCGCCTCCAGCGCCCACGACTCTCGTTCGCGCGTCTCATCACTCTCGCCGTGACGATAGTGCTGCTGGCCTCGATGCTCGGCACGGGTATCTACAGGAGACACAGGTGGAACGCACAGCAACGGACAGGCGATGAGCGGAAACAGTACCACTGGGAACACTATCCTCGGTAAGCATCCAGTCATACCCTACCCTTTCGCACGCTAACTGGTCAGGTTAAATGGCTTCTTCAACGGCGTTCGCACGCTTGTTCCCTACGGCGACTGGGTGTCAGAGCAGGACTTTGTCAAGTACTCGCAAAGCCCTAACCCAGAAGACAACATCAAGCCCAAGTGGCCGCACATGTCCAAGGAGGACAAGGAGCCGCCGCTGGAGCTACAGCCATTCGACCCATACAAGTTTGACTCGCCCGAGTACCTGAAGGAGCACGACGAGGTCAAGACCTGCTACCTCGACGAGGAAGAGAAGATTGACCTCCCCGACATCTACGCTTACCCCGGCATCCCCCAGAACATGACTGCGCCCTTCTTTGGTTCATACGAGGAGATTGGCTTTGACGACAAGAAGTGTTTCGAGCGCTTCGGTCGTCTCGGCCCCTATGGCTACTCCTACTCCCGCGATGAGGGCGGCCTCGACATGGACGGCAAGTCTGAAAAGGGCGGTGCCGACAAGCTCTGGAGCTACGAGAAGAAGGTTGACTACCGCAAGGTCAACTGGGCGTCCGCCATGAAGCGATGCCGCGAGAAGAACGCCCACCGCTTCAAGAAGAACACCACCGAAGAGACTGCACCCGCCAAGAAGAAGGTGCCACGCCACGCCTACGTTCTCCGTACCTGGACCGGCTACAAGTACAGTGACTACCAGATCCTCACTCTGCGCGCCATGATCAACGAGCTCGCGCTGAAGTCCGGAGGCGAGTACGATGTGCACTTCCTCCTCCATGTCAAGGACGATAGCCTCCCTATCTGGTCCTCGGAAGAGATCTACCAAAAGGTCATCGAAGACAACCTCCCCAAAGAGTTCTGGGGCATGGCGACCCTCTGGTCCGAGCAGCAGATGCGCATGTACTACCCAGAGCCGTTCCCCAACAACGTCTACAACCACGCCAAGGCCCCCGTCCACTCTGTCTACCGCAGCGCCCACTTCGCAATGCAATGGTTCGCGCAAGCTCGCCCAGAGTACGACTTCTACTGGAACTGGGAGATGGATCTCCGTCTCAGCGGCCACTACTACGAGTTCCACAACAAGATTGGCGAGTGGGCCAAGAAGCAGCCTCGCAAAGGTCTGTGGGAGCGATCGTCTCGCTACTACATTCCTGAGCTCCACGGATCCTGGAAGAACTTCACCGAGATGGTTGAGGAGGAGCTCTACAACAGCGACGAGAAGCCTGTCTGGGGCCCACCCAAATTCGAAAACACTGGCATGCTTCCCAGCCCTCCCGAGACCGAGCCCCCGCACTCGTACTCGCAAGACAACTATGAGTGGGGTGTTGGCGAGGATGCCGACATCATCACATTCAACCCAATCTTCGATCCGGCCAAGACCAACTGGGTTTTCCGTGACGACGTTACAGGCTACGATCTCGAGCTCCCGGAACCCCCGCGGAGATGCGCTATCATTACTGTTTCGCGTCTGTCCAAACGCCTATTGGATCTTATGCATCGTGAGACATACCTCATGAAGCACCACATGTTCCCTGAAATGTGGCCTCCAACAGTCGCTTTCCACCACGGTCTGAAGGCCGTGTATGCTGCACACCCCGTGTACTTTGATCACAACTGGCCACTCGAAGCCCTCGATGGCACCTTCAACAAGCCCCCTAAGCCGACTGACAGCGTTTTCGGCTGGGGTGAGCACAACCAGCTCGGCAACAGCTTTTACTACAATGCTGGCTTCTCATCCGAGTGGTGGCGAAGGTGGCTCGGCTCTCGCGAGAATGACAAGGGTGGCCCACAAGAAGAGGAAGCCGGCACCGGCCGGTTATGCATGCGCAATACGCTCTTCCACCCCGTCAAATACGAAAAAGGATCTGAGTGACTTTCCACGCTTCGCAAATATACCCCTTTAATTGCTGGCTTTCTGGGTTTCCTTGTTTGTCGCTCTGTTTGCCGGCGCCGCAGACGTGCTTGTCGATAGATTCTCCTTCCCTCATTTTCTGACTTTCGCATATTCAGCGCTCACTCTCCCATTGTGGCGTTTCAACATCGGGCGGCGTATGACGGCGTTTTTACTTATGAATGAACATACAGTTCTTAGCTTGTCTTTCCATTTCGTCTCTCCGGCATTGCGTACACGAGCACCGGATTGTCTTATTTTTCTCAATGTATACTTACTTCACACGAACAAAAGCGGTGGAAAGTGTAATTAGCCGTACTCAACGGCGTCCGTTCTTTCAGTGGGCTTGTTTGGATCTGAGCGATGGAACCCTATCAAATTGTTGGCAGGCTGGTCTGAGGTCGAGATTGTCTCTTCCTTGCCCAGCTTCACCAGGACGTTTGGAGGTGCCGCATGTGGATATGTGTAGATGACGGGAAAACTTGTGCTTGGGTACTTATTCCTATCGTGTAACCCAACCTAAAGCTGGTCACTTGTTGTGGTTGTAGAACTATGAAATGCAATACAGATAATCACATAGTATGGTCCTGATCTCGTGAACTGCACTTGTGGGTAGTTACTCACCATTTACCCCGCATATACCTTGATACCTGAACATGTTGATCGACCGTGATGACGACGTAGTTGACTATAAGCTTCATGCCCTTATGCAGCTCTCAAGATCGTACATTAGCGTTACCATAACAGATCGATGGAGTCTGTCTCCTCTGGACCCGAGTCTCTTGGCGGACCGAAGCGCACTTTCGCCAGCTAATAGCGCGTCGGATCGTGCCTGCACATCATTGAGTGGTACAGCGGGGATGATCGACTTGGTTAATAGCGCTTGATAACACAATCAAGTTTTTGTACGAGGATCCTGTGCTATTCTACGGCCAGCGCCGGAAAGCTATGTTTCAATCACTGTCTCGTACGCCATATCTAGCGAGGGGTGTGGTTACGATGCGGCATCGCACGTGCGGTCCCGCCCTAGAGGACGCGTACTCTAGCCTGCCAGACTTCGTTTTCACGTGGCTGGCCCGCACTTGCACTCCCTTAGCTTCAAAGAAGGACAATACTACTCGACACAGGATGCAACGTGAGTAGCTGCCCTTAACAACAACGAGACTGCGAACGCGCAATCGGCATGAACGAGCTCCACATTCACGACAGCTTGGAATGACACGCTAGCCGGTTAGCCTCAGAAAATCCATGCGGGCTAGAACGATGAGGCCGGCGGCGTGGGCAAGTGAGAGGTCTTGGCGCGTGCTTGATCGTCCTTGGCTCTGCGCGTTGGCCCATCATTGAATCCCGTTCCTGCGCTCGCCATGTAGAAACACGATAACGGGTCGTTGCGACCCTCTCTCAATCTACTTGTCGATAATCTCGTTTGACCCTTCCGTGTTGCGCTGTTATGCTTCATTTTAGCTACATGCATCTTTTCCCGCTATAGCGTCATCGACATTGCATCGAGAATACCCCGAACCGCGATAACGAGACGGTAGAACAATGCGCTTCATACCGACACGGCCCCAGTCACGATGAGACTCCCTTTAGAAATTTTGGTTCTGCTCACGCACTTCCTGTATCTCGGCACCTCTCTCCCTCTCGAACGCCGCAGCACACCCTTCCGCTCATTCCGCGGCCTCACGCCCCTGGTCAACTCCTTTTCCAACGGGCATACCTACGCGCACGCGCCGACTAAGTACTTTTACGAATCCACATTCAACAGCCACTACGATGGACGTTTCGCATCCTCCGAGGTGCCCTTTCAAGAACGTATATGGCATCTCAGGCTTATGCTGAAGGCGTACACCGACACGATGGAGAGAATTGGAGTACAAACTTGGATAATGCATGGCTGCTTGCTAGGATGGTGGTGGGGCAGAAGCCTGATGCCGTGGGATAAAGACTTGGATTTCCTCGTAGAAGAAGACGGCGCACGAGAATTGGGTACATGGTGGAACATGACAATTCATCAGTTCAACGCTCGAGAACTCGGGCTTGAACTTGCATCAGACAACGAGGAGGGTCAGGTCAAGCAGAAAGGAATCCTGCACGGCTTGGAGCATCAGAACGAAGATGCAGAGACGCGCTCGAAGCGCCTCGCTTGGGAAGAAGACATTAGGAAACAGGGCAAGAAATACCTCCTAGAGGTAAACCCAAACTACACCAACAAATCTACGTCAGACATATACAACCACATCGACATACGCTGGATCGACGTAAACAACGGGCTGTACATCGACATCACAACACTCCACGTCGCACCCGCCTCGGAACAGAATTCCATCGCCAACTCTCCTTACTCCAGCACCCACCCCTCAGCCCACGAATCCGATCCTGACGCCTTCGACGACGAAACATTACTATACGTCAAAGACACCCACGCCTACCTCAACACCCAAATCTTTCCCCTCCGCCAATCCACCCTCGAGGGCGTAAATGTAAGAGTCCCATATGCGTATGAGGAACTGCTGCTGGAGGAATATGGATCAGATGCCCTGACCGAGGATTGGTATAACGGATATCAGTTCAATAAAAAGACCGGGCAATGGAAGAAGAAAGGGCCGACTGAAGACCAGAAAGCCTATTTCAGGAGGAAAAGCGGAAAGGATTTGGGGAGATTGAGTAGTACGGGGAGAATTGGGCATGGGTGGAAGGGGCATGGTGCGCTTGAGGGAGCACTGAAAGAGGAGGGTGTACAATTGGATGTTGAGAGGGGGAGGTGGGTTGAGTAGGATAACAAATCTGTGTATAAAGATGATTAAGTACAATGTAAGACCCTCCATCTAATCAACCCTCATCGTCTAGCGTCCTTGTCTACAGCCTTGCCTTTACGCGCGGTTCCTCTTCAAAACCCACTTCCCCAAAGCGTATCTCCTCATCTTCTTCCATCTTGACTCTACGCTCCAGCTCATCAACCACCCCATCAATCCGCTTGAACGCCCAACTATGTTCAGACCGCGGATACAACATGGGTCTTTGATCAAACCTGTTATCAGGACTGTAACTTGCTGCGTGGACTGCCGGCGTTACAGCAGCCATCTTATGCCTGTTGTTGCCATAGAAAGTCCAGAACCGCTTCACCAAATCGCCGACTTCCCGCGCACTCTTCCTATCCTGCCAATCACACAGCAGACGCTGGAACATGTCGAAGGGCCCCAGTCGCTCTTCACTGCGCAGCTTGGCGAAGACGAAAAGCTCTTGGTGCGTCATGCCGTTCTCCTTGTCGTCGCATGAACCGAAGCTAGCGGGCTCGAGTTCAGCGCGGGGAATGGCGTTGAGGAACTCGTCTAAGATGGGTAGGGTGAAAGCGGTACGTGCCCAGCGGATGAAAGATCGGAGTTGGATTTTGGAAATACTTCCGATGGGGCTGAGGTCTGCGGAGCTGCAGTCGTGCTTTGTCAAGTTGCCTCTGAGGGACTCCTCGACGTTGACGGAGCTCAGAACGAGGAGGCCACCTCCGCCGGGGTGGTTGCGGATGACAGGCAGGGTACGGGCCAGATAGTATGCTCTGGTTGAGCGAATACGAGCTTGCAGGTTTTGGAGTGCTAGGTTCTCCGCTGAAGAGCCTCGGAAGTCGGGAGTGAAGCCTCTGTATTGAGGCAGAAGGTCTCGTTCGGCTCGGTAGACCGTGTCGATGGACATGCTGATGTGGTGGGCGCCCATGCCTTCTGCGAGACGCTGAGCTCGTGAACGTGTCTCTTCGGATGAGCATTCTGACATGCCCATGTACACTGTGTGCAGGATGCGATTGCAGAGCTCTTGGGGGGTCTTGGGCAGCCAGTCATCGGCTCCCGTGATACGCTGAATGTCTGATGCGACCTCGTTTCCGTCTTGAAGCGCGTCGAATACCAGATAGCACATACTTAACACCATCACTGATGTCGAGCACGAGTCAATACCGCCGCTCAGTGGCGCTAGAAAGCCGACGCATTCGCTGCGGCGGAGGTAATGCTACAGAGTTTAAGATCCGAAGTCAGCGTATGTCTCACATCCAGTTCGTACGGCCACAACGTACCCAAGATAACAGGCTGGTCCCATGGCGATCTCTTCTTCCAATGTGTGAAAGCTTGGGCCCCGAGCAATAGGGTGGTGGTGATCCGGGCGCAGGGCGGCAAGCTCAAGACGATACAAATTGCATGCCACGTCTACACGGGGCGTGGTCAGGTCATCGAGGGGCCCCGAGACTGCTTGTTTCGCCCGATACGATTCAACCTCTTCCAGATCGACGAAGGCGGTTACCACCTCGATATCATGGACCGAGAACCTTGGGCCTTGAGAAACTATTTCTCCGTTCACCAAGATCATCGGGCCACCGTCGTAGTAGCTTTAATCGCCATCGCAGCCATGCTGATTCGAGTAGAGGATGACTCCACCAATGTCTTTGCTGACATTCTGCAGTGAAGATACCAAGGAGTCGAAGTTCCCGACACTGAAGTGATTGGCTGCAGAGACCGTCAGGATATCAGCGCTTGTCGAGCTCAAGGCTGTCGGAAGCAAATCTTCGAGCCCAATCAACTCGTCGGATGTAATGGCGCCAACACACGCGCCTGAGGTGGAGAGCAGAGCACTGCCGAAAGGAACCATGCTGGTGCCCTGCATGTCCGCAATGAAGTCTGGTAAGGGAAATGCTTCGGGTGGAATAGTGGGATCCCAAGCGGTAAACCACCTTGACTCATTATAGTTGCCGTCAATCCTCAAAGTGGTTTTCGGACGTATTGAGACAATTCTACCGTTGTATGCCATAACTCTACTGATGGGCTGTAAGTACATTATCGAAGCAGTGAATTAGTGTACTTACCAGATGTACCGGAGATTATGATGCTTGATTGGCATACCGATGTCTACAAGCATGTTGTCACAACACTCATCCGTGAGGATGCTAATGAGTGCTTCCCAGCAATTGGCGTATAGTTCTTCCTCGTAGAAGTGGTCATGACAGCCGTACCCACAAATCTAGTTTCGTTAGCGGGAATGATGGTAGAGCAAATGTGCTCAACGCCCATTATGTAGGTAGCCTTGTGAAACACCAATTTCCGATGGATAGCAGAATTTCGAGGTATGGATGACCATAGAAGTGTTTCAGGCGTGGAAAAGCGCCTTCAAGATGAAATAAATAAACCGATGACTTACTTCCAGTTCTGGTCCAGCGCGCAATGTAGCACCCTTGGCTTTCGCTTCGCGGATGCTCTGCTTGATACGGGTAGAATTTCCCTCCCAATCTAGAGCCCACTGAGCAAGCGAGCATGATGCAACGACAATCTGGCGACTCATGATGTGATTGCTTGAGGCGAGTCTCGCAACCAGGAACTTCAATGGAGTCGGTCGGGGTGATCTAGAATTAGTTGAGAAGTCGCAGTGAGCGTGGAAGAAATGCGAGACTTTGAAGTATGCGCTGAACTCAAATAGTCGGGAGAAGGAACAAGGTGAATGTAGAATTGTGGATTTCGTTCCGGTGTCGCAATCGAGTCGTGACAATCGCGCAAGCGGCCAACAGAAACACGCCGACCATTATTAACTTGGTGAATAGCCATTGTTTATGAATGATATCGAGCATCCAAGGGATAGTCCAGTTCGAGTTAGTGTAGTGTGATGAACCACGATGCCGATGCAAAGGGATTACCTCCCAGTATCCTGCCTGCAGCGGTCGCTAAACCCGAGGGGAACCAGCGGGTACAACCCCATTTGATGGCAACCGAACAACGGGGCGACGAGGTTTTATTGGATTGTTGGTGGTCTGCAAGGTTTCGGGGTGTTCGCGTAGGTTGAGTCGTAATGTCCAACCTAGGAAGGACTTGAGGTGTTAGAGGCCATGCCTGTCTGAGTAATCCCTTCACAACCCCCTTTTACAAATCGAGATGGACTGCATGAGAACACTGGGCGGAGACTATTATATCTTGATGGAATCTGATCTGTAGGATTTGATCGCCGACATCCATCTCGTGAAGTTGGAGAGGTTGCCCTGTCTTATGCACGAGGTACGAATCCAGTCATGTTGGTCAGGCCGGCATGATGTGTCAGACGAGAGCCAGACTTCGACACAACTGGAGGATCTGGATGGAATTTTGCTTTTTGCCGACGCGTCAATGGAAATGTTGAGTAATTGGGGATATGCATATCTATTGCTGTTGCCTTAGTGAGCAGTCGTTGGCCCAGGAGGATTTGCCCGGACCCATTGAGTCGATCCGTTTCATCATATTGGTGGCTGAGTTCATCTTCGCCGTTACAACTCGTACCATACCTAGGTAATGAAGGAAAGTGTGTCCTTCACTTAATATGGCCAGCTTTGAACAAAGACGCATGACGTAATGAAGGACGGGCGGTTGGACGTTTTCACGGCCAGGTCATCGTCGGAACCTGCGGGCGGGCTAGAGTGAAGGATAACTTGGCGTCATAGGCACGAAGTTTGTCCGCTAGTGCTCAGGACGAACTGCGCGATGTGGAAAGACGAAGCTGGGAGTCTGGGCATGGTGTTTAGTGGAGTTAAGAAGAGCTCGAAATGCGCTAGCTCGGAGCCGGATCGGAGAACTTAGCATCTCCGATCACCGTCTTCATGACACCAGCATCAACAACACTCGCGTCGGATGCCTTACATCCAGGACATTGTAAACATGCGGTACTATTGGCTCGATACACCGGCTCAGTCGTACTACAAAACGGGCCTTTTCTGTATTGAAGATTCGCAATGTCGAAAAACTTCAGATGGTTTTAAAGCGTAAAGTCCGATGACTACACCCGGAATCTCTATGATGGCCGCATATGCGTGGCTTATTTCAAGACGCGGCCCGACTAAGATGACTGATAGATCAGAGTAGCAAAGAGGTATATAAGGTAGGTGGTCATCAACTTTCGTATTTACCAACATACTATCACTATCAAGACATCATTCACATCCTCACCAAACACCAAAGCCCCAAGATGTCGAAGTCTAAAATCGCCGTCTTCGGTGCCACAGGCAACCAAGGCAACTCTGTCGCCCGCACCGTCCTCACCGACCCCTCCCTATCAGCCTTGTACAGTGTCCGCGCCCTTTCGCGCTCTGCCACCTCCCCCAAGATGCAAGAGCTACAGTCTCTCGGCGCAGAGCTATCCGCAGCCGACATGGACGACCCCACGACACTCCCATCCGCCCTAGCAGGCTGTACACACGTCTTTCTCATAACAACAACGCAATACACGGGCTTCACGCGCGAAGTCGAAACACGCCAAGCACGCGCCGTATGCAGCGAAGCCATCAAGCAAGGTGTCAAATACATCATCTTCAGCTCAATGTCGCACCCCTTCAAGATTAGCAACGGGAAGTTGAAGAACGTAGAGCATTTTGACGACAAGGCTGAGATCGAAGAGTATATCCGCGGTTTGCCTGTGCAAAGCGCGTTCTTTGCTCCAGCGTCTTTTATGCAGAATTTCGAGGGCATGATGAAGCCCCGTCCTTCTCCTGCGAATGATGGTACGTTCGTATTGGGGGATATCTTGCCGGGCGACACTCCTGTACCGTACATCGACATCACCGAAACGGGGAAATGGGTTGGGGCTATCCTTGCTGAACCAGACAAGTACGCAGCCAAATTCTTTGCTGCAGCAGAGGCGTTGTATACGCCGGACGAGGTCGCCGAGCTCATGAGTAAGGTGACAGGGAAGACAGTCAAGCATGTTCAGCTTCCAGATGAGGTAGTCAAGGGATTTTTCCCGGAGGGGTTCCGGGAGCAGTTGTATGAGATGTTCGTGTTGAACAGGGAGTATGGGTATTATGGCAAGGGGCAGAAGGAGGCGGTTCAGTGGGCGAAGGAGCAGGTCAAGGGGGAGTTGACGGGAGTGGAGGCGTTTTTGAGAAAGAACGGCTTGAAGTTGGAGTGATGATACATGATACATGGCGCGGCAGGCTGTACTGTAAGGGCGGTATTGGGGGCTGAGAACAATGGATTCATGCTTGAGTAAATCGTTTGCGCCCAGTATAGCATGTCTTGTAGTGTTACACGCTTTTGTACTTCTACCTGTATAGTGATTTTACATACGATACAATACAATGACCCAGAAGTCTACATTACACCCCAAAGTTGCAAATGTATATTTTTTACGCGTATGTAGACTGCAGCGCACCTCAGTATCCATTGTAACCACCCTGCATGTTGGGATCGGCAGGGTAACCCCACATTGCCATTGAGTCCGGGATGAACAGTGCTGACAGATCTGCGTCCGAGCCTGTGCCTAGATCGAATTGGGTGAAATCGAAGTTTATATCGAATGGTTGTTGTGCGCCAAGACCCATCATATCTGGAGTAGGCTGTGCGTTCATGTTAGGATACCAGTTTGGCATGGCTTGCTGAGAATGCTGCGCGTGGGCCTGTAAAGCGGCCTGAGCTTGTTGCTGAGAACGAGATTGCGCCTGTGCCTGCGCTTGCGTCTGCTGCTGCTGCTGTTGCTGAGAAGCGACATTGTTGCTGCTACCCATTGCGACTTCCGAGAGAAGGTGAAGCGGGGTTTGGTTTGCAGGTGATTGGCGCGTGGAGGGTCGGGAAGTTTGACTGTTGTTTCGGGTGGAGTCGTATTCGGGATCCGTTTGTTGCTCGCCAGCAGCACCCTCTTTGATGTGAGCGAACCGCTCTTGAAGGCGCTTTGCAACGAAGTAGAACTTTCCATGGGGCGATTGAGCATCGCGGGAGACAATGGCATTGAACATGGAGACTAGTTGTTCGGTATAGGCCTCGATCTTAAGATCTTCCTGGCAGATGATACTACCCACTTCGCCGGAGCTAGTGACTGATACCCACATCTTCATTAGGCAAACGATAGCGTAAATGGCTCGTACACCTGGATTGTATTAGCGCGTATATTACGTTGAGATCAGGGCATATTACAGAAAATGACAGGCAGAGTCAGCAGGATGTCAAGTTCGATACTTAGGATCGTGTCTAGGATACCGTGGGTAGCAGTGAGACAATCACCCAGAGCACCTATGTGTGCTGGGCCAGCAGGTACATCTTTTTTGACTCCAGATGGTAGAGAGGGCGACAACGTATCCGACACAAAAGGGGGTTGTAGATCGGCCGAGCCCTGATTTTGGTGCAGTGCAATTTCATGCAGGTATAGGTTTGTAACGTGTTCGGCCAAGCGAAGGGTTGCTGCGACCGTCAGTAGATGCAATGAATCATGACCGCTACAACCTACGATCAATTTCACCCAGAGAGGAATTCTCCTCCCTGAGTGAGCTGAGCTCGTTCTCAAAAATCTTTAGGGCGTAGATGACTTTTGGATCGGAAATGGTGACCTCGACTGAAGGGTCATCCATGCAGAACTCCACTGAGATCTTTTCTCCAATGTGCGCCATCTTGACCTGCTGGCAAAGCAGTCTGTCTGAAGGCAATGCCTCTGGCGAGGTCTCCAGTATGCGAACACTCTCCGCCATGTAATTAGTCCAGCGGAGCAGAATTGGTCGTCGCAGGACCATTGTGATACTCATGCAGAGATAGTAACACACAAGGAAAGTCCGACGGGCTTCGACACTGCTAGAGTTGGGATGGTACCTCTTGAACGGACCAACCGAGAGTCTCATGACATTTGGAGTTGCCTTCCTTCCGAGACCTAGGTCAAGAGCCATTACGGCAGCGCAATTGACCATCATGTAGAAGTTGTGCTGTTCAAAATGAAGAGGCGGCCGATACCAAAGTACAGATATGTGTAATGCCTGAACGATTTCGAGCGACTTTTCTCCGTTGCGCCAGATGATGTCGGCAAGCTGATCTTTGAGGAGCTTGGTCAACTCGCGTTGCGCCTCTTGCGAGACCAGTTGTTCTGCACTCCCATGTGAAGATCCAGCCAGGACAGCGAGGAACAGAAGCGGTTTTTTCTCTCGGACTTCACGCGCTGTCGTACCAGGAGGGAAAGGTACGGCAGGGAAATGTGGACAAATCTCGTTCACGTAACGAAGGAAAACCCGCTCCGCGATATCCGGTGTCATGAGGTTGTCGATCAAAGCACTGATGTGTGAATGGTCGGCGTGGATCTTATTCTTGCTTGTTCGTCGCATTTCTGGGTGCTCTGCTAGATCGCGATGAATAGCATCCATATCCTCGGGAATCGTCTGAAATGTTAGTTTTGACTTCACATACCATTGACTCGACTCACAGCGTGCGCATTGTCCATCTTCCTACGCTTTGGCTCAGGCCCTCTCTGCAAGCTCTGTGCCGGACCATAGCCGGCTGGTATGTCTGGGTATCTGGCCGTCGGCGGCTGCGCCCAGTCGTGTTCGACTGTTCCCATGCGATATTGCCCCTCAACCGGCATGGGCATCGCGTTGGCGCTGGCACCGGGTTGTGGTATGCCTCCATGGTGCCTCATTTCCGGTACTCCCGGTACTCCCGACTTCTGCGCGTGTAGTGTAGCTGTCAATGCATCGATCTTGCGTTCGAGCTCAGCGACTCTACTGTCGGCTTTCTTCTGGCGCTTCCGTGTCGGCGGTGTTGTGATGCAAGGCCGGCCTGCTTTTGCGCATCGTCTGCATGATACATCAGGTCGCTCTTGGTCGCAGCGGACCTTCAGTCCTCGACATGAGTCGCATGCTCGCGGGCGCTTGAGGTCGGCGGGAGATTTGCCAGAACCAGGTGTGTCGTGTTCATGCGCGTCGTCGTGGTCGTCGTGGTCGTCGTCATCGTGCTCTGTTCCTGGTGCGGTCGGCGATGTCTGCTCAAGGGCGGGATCGAGTATGTTCCCTAGTGGGGCGGGCTGCGACAGCTGGGGATGGTGTTGAGTGGTCGGAGATGGCAGGTAGTATGGGTGGCCGGTGTTCTGCTGCTGCTGCGGTGCAGACGCGTACTGAGGCCGTGAAGATGGCGCCGAAGACGCGCTCGCAAAAAGTCTAGGATCGAGCAACGGATCGGACATCGCGAATCGTCAATCTCGAGGCTTAAGTTCAATGACTGTCGGCGTCGGTAGTATAGTGACCGAACTTCCGCCTGTGGGTAAAGTTGACAGAAACCTCGGCGTTCAGGTGTCAGTGCGTACGCCAAGCCAAACTTGGCCTCTAGCTATTCACTTTTGTTTCTGTCATCACCTCACATATCAGAGCTATGTAGGTTCGCTGCGGCTTACGTTATCGTAAAGACAAGAGTTTGCAACAGTCGAATGTAATGTAGACTCCTGAGCAAGTATTTTCAGCAACTTTGAAGAAAGCAGGGATTAGATTCTCCTCTCGAATGAGGGGTTATTGGGAATTATAGCAGTACTTGAGTCGAGGCTCTAGCATGAGTCTTCTGTCATATCACATGTGATCGCATACAATACAAGGTTCGTCAATGTTGTAATGTGTTCATTAAAGAGATAGACTTCATAAGATCATCAATAACATAAAACCATCCCGTTGCGCTCATCCTGAACTGACAGGTGGGATAATAGCAACCTCATCACCTTCCACGATCTGCTTGTTCGCGTCCTCGGCATCATCTTCGCCAACGTCAACGTACTCCATGTTGATCGTCATCGCGCAGCTGCTCAGCACCTTGTCACGAATATCCGGATACCGCTCCTCCAGCATAGCAAAGACATCGCGAGCTCGGACGGGTGCAGGAAGATGTTCGCTCGTCTTGCCAGTGAAGGTGGACGCTGCTGCGAAGTACAGGATCGAGAAGTGGCCCGCAGGCGCTTTGGCGGGTGCCATGATGCCTGTCGAGACTTGTTAGGATTGTGTCGCGACATGGCCAAGTGCTAAGTGGGAACATTGAAAATTCAATCAGGAAAAAATTTGCTCCGCAGTCTGACGCCGAAGCGACGGTCGGATAATACATGCTATAATTTTGAATACATCATGAAAGGGGGTTGAGTGGAAGGAGACGATGTACATACCTTGGGCGTGAGGTGTAGGAAAGATGGACGGAGGTGTGCGGAGGAACATGTGAGTTCGCGCGGCCATTAGCGTGTCTGCACAGACCACCACCCGAGCGCGCCTTGCCTCCGCCGCACTTTTTGTATTGACGACATCATCCACCATTCGCCTCAAAATGTATCCTCGTTTTCAGCAGGCAGCGGGCCATGTATGCCTGCGGTGTCAATGGCGCTTGCTAAGCCAGCGAAATGCATCTCGGCAAATACAACTTTCACGCGGGCTTTCTACTTTGAAAGTTTCGCAAACACCAAGGCGGGCGCTTCATGTCGCTGGCAGTGTAAGTGATTCGCTCAGTACGCCATTCACGAACTGACATATATCAGCGCTCGCAACTATCCGCACATACCGCCACTCCCACACCACCTCCGGAACCGTCTCTGCTTCCTCGCCCTGAGGGCGTTGCAATCCGCGAATACCTCGAGCAGTGGCAACAGCAGTTTGGTGGGCCGACCGAGGAAGTACTATCGGCGTTTGAGAATCATCCCGAACGTGAAGACATACAAAATGGCCTGTCGAAGCTGTCGTCCGCGTTCAAGGCCGACGAAGACGCCAGAGAGAATGAGTGGGATGCTGCTGAGGAAGACGAGGGCGAAGAAGTGATTACGATTGGGCTCTTCTTGAAGCCTGGCGACGTGGTGGAACTTTCACAACCGGGTCGTGAACCTGTGCTTGCTGTGTTCGTGCAGCAGCTGAACAATGACAGTCAGTTCTTCTCCGTCAACGGCAGATGGACGCATTCGACCATAAGTCGGGTTTCCTTTGCCATCCAAGGTTGCATCGACCCAGCACTTCTCCAGCCGCTCATTCCATTCCTACCCACGGATCCCGGCGCGGCTAATCCCAAGGGTGAGGTTCATGTCCCGCGAGACTTTGCTGCTCCTGTGATAGCGAGTCTTGAAAATATGACTGAAGAAGCCGAGAAGATCTACCGAAAGAATGCTCCAGTCTTGGACACAGCCTATGATATCCTGGCAGACAAGACGAGGACACGTATGATGACACTGACACAAATTGCGAAGTTCCTGCTCGCGCGGGGTTCCCCCGACTGGGTACCACCGCCAGCAGCGCTACTAGCAGTACGAAAGGCCTTGAACCACAACGAATTCCGCTTCCGCTCCGATGGTCGTAACCATCGTCTGACAAACATGTTCGCTATACGACCCAAAACCGATGTCGAGGTCGTAGAAACAGTTCACGAGTGGATCCGAGAATACAGAGAATACCTTGCTCTTTCCGTCAATAGCCCTTCGGAAGCCAAGCGAAGCCGCACTGACGGCGCCACTCATATCATAGATTTCCTGGCAAAGGCCGGCAGGCTCATTTCAGCGAGTCGAAAGTTACGTGAGCCAACCTACGGCGGCCTTGGACCCAGTAAGACTCCAGCGACACAGAACGGGTCCTCTAATCTGCACGTCACTTGGGGGGAGCCGTTCACAAGTGCTGACAAACAGATCATCAACTTCCTACAAGCATGGGTACTGACCGGTCAGTTTACGGGTATGGCTGGTCTGCATGCTGCTTGTGCGAGCTTGATCTCAGCATCAGGTTTCTATGGTTCGGACGTCTTTGGCGATACCGGATCTCCCGATGATACGTTAAGCAACATCAAACGTGCTACTGGATTATTGTTTTTACAAGAAATTGGCGTCATTTCACCACACGACAATCGAGCGATCTATGACGAGCAGCTGATGCTGCCCACTGTTCGTCTATCTCGTAATCTGGAGTTACTCAACACTAAAGCGGAGCTGACAAGAAGGAATCCTGACTTCCGGGATTCAATGGCGAACCTACGTCGCGACTGGGGTTCGACCACCGTGTATTGCATTGACGATGTCGGCGCCCAGGAGATCGATGATGGCATATCGATTGAACGGGTCAAAGACGCGAGCTCCGAGTTCTGGATCCACGTACACGTCGCAAATCCAACAGCATTCTTCGACAAGACCCACACCCTGTCTGGACTCGCCGCGCACATGACCGAGTCTGTCTATACACCGGAGCGATCTTTCCCGATGCTTCCGACTTGGGCTAGTCAAGGCCACTTTAGTCTTGATCGTGGCCGCCCTGTTATAACCTTTAGTACTCGCATCGACGGAGCCGGCAGTAAGCTAGAAACAAAGATACAGCACGGCTTCATTCAAAATATCGTCAGTATCACACCATCCGAGTTGGCTACTCTCATGGGTGATCAGAGCACTACGAACACCCGAAGGATTGTTGTCGGCGGGGAGGTGCCGCGTGGATCGGAGCGGCCGCCGCCGAGTGTTTCTCCAAGTCAACTCGAAGAACTGCGTGATCTTTATACTGCAGCTCAAGCCCTATGGGCTGCTCGCAAGGCTGCTGGTGGCGTTCGATTTGGTAGTTCGAATGTCAACGCCCGTGTTTTTGAAAGCGCCACTCAGGGAGGTCTAAGTTGGAACGCTCCCTCTCTGGACAGGGCACGATATATACAAGGAGACCCGATCATCGAGGTGACGAACTCGATACCAGAAGGCTTTATGCAGCTCACCATCGGGCCCAAGAACATCGTTGAAGAAATGATGATGCTTGCAGGTCAAGCTGCGGCGGCTTGGTGCACGGAGAGGCATATCCCCGTCATGTACAGAGGCACTATCGAACCACCTAGCGGGGATCTGGATCCAAAAGAGCTACAAAATCTCGTCCAAGCTCACTACGAAGAGCATGGAAAAGTACGACTCGATCTCACTGCGCGGTGGTTCAAAGCACTTGGCATGGCTGTTGCACATTCTTCACCGTTGCCACATAAAATCATAGGAGTCCCTGGTTATATCAAGGTCACCAGCCCTCTTCGTCGATTTTCTGATATGATTGCACATTGGCAAATCGAAGCCGCTGTGCGATGGGAGACACAGTCCGGTAGGAAGTTCGATGGCACCCAGGCTTCCAGCTACAAAGCTCTTCCATTCTCGCAACGACAAATGCAGGAATCTATTGTAACTCTATCACCTCGGGAACGGATCATTACCCTAGCCAAGCGTCACTCAACGCGATTTTGGGTCGCCCAGGCGATTCATCGTGCCCTCAAATACAAAGAGGCTGCCCTTCCCGATTCCTTCAAGTTCTGGGCTCGTCGCGTTCGTCCAGGCCGTTACGCCCTTGGCGATATACCTGAGTACGGTCTCCAAGCTGTCCTGAGCGGTGACTATAAAGAAGGTGACGAGTGGGAAGTAGCGCTAGATAGGGTTGACCTTTTTACGAGGTTGATCTATGTCAAGCCGATTCGCCTCCTTGATCGAGTCACCGATGCGCTTTGAGTGAGCATGGAGTCAAAATTATGGTGTAAGTTTATCATGCAGGGACTTCGATTCTATCGATAAGCACCATACTTCCTTCCGAGCAGACTGTATGTCTGACAGGCGAATGGCTTGGCGTCCCGCGGTGGCGCGAGGAGGCGTTTTTGTACTACAGCACGGGACGGGCCCTCCGTCATTGCAGATCGCCCTCAATCATGCACCCGATTCCAAATTACCAGCCTCACATTCAAGACTATCGTGTGCTGCGAAATGGTCAAGATAGCGCGCAGCAATAACGTCCGAAGCAATGGGAATTTGCCGATGGAGGCTAGAGCGACGGAGGCGTCACAGCACGCGCACCTGCAAGCCATTCCAAGCCACTAATGCATTTGCTACGAACAGCCAGCATTCGTGTAGATCCGTGGTGTCAAGATCGTGTTCTCCGCTCGGTTATGGAGATGAGGAAGCAACACGGCAAGCAACCCGGTTCGTCGTGCATGCGCGTGCGCTTGAGGAGACCCAGAGGCTCGGGCCGTCAAAAGGTACGTCAGATCTGTGTGCCGTGTCAAGCATCCTGTAATGCCCCGACGGTCCCTTCAACCCGCTTGGCGATATCTTTTGTACAACAGCGCCTCAACGTTGATGAGGATTAGCGTCAACGCAATGCAACACCACCTATTCGGTAACCCAAAATTCGGTGAAAGCCCAGCATATCTATCATTAGCGTTCGTCATTCTTCCAATGACTCGCGGAAGTTCAATTCAAGAATGAGGCTCCAGGTTCTCGTTTACTTATCACGGCAGTTGGCCTTAGGTGATGTCTGTCATTTCGTCCCTACATAATGGTACCCCGAAGCCTTCATTTTCCGAGGTCCAACGACCTACCAGATAGCCAGTATTTATCTATGGGATCACTTACTATACCCAATCAATAGCCAACTGTCTTTGTATCGCTTCTCGCCCAGTATTCACCACTACGCAACATAACCTATCAGAGCGATCATTTTCTACCATGGCTGAAAGCACTGGCGCACACATACATATCGCGCAAGACGAGGCCTCAATCTTGGCCGAGACCAACCGGAAGAAGCAACAGGCTCAACAGCCGCGCCAACTGCTCTCATGTACAAAATGCAGAGAGCGAAAGGTCAAGGTCAGTCACATCCATCGATTCGCATTACAGATTGCGATATAAGAGATGCGGACAATATCCTCGCGGTGCACTTTGACTGCACACTGAGCTGACGTAGCATAGTGTGATCGCACTAAACCATGCTCGGCATGTTGTGCTCGTGGCTCTCCACGCGACTGCCACTTCATCGCGGAAGATGGCAATTACGCCCCGATACAACAGAGTTATGAGCTTCGTAAACTGCGCGCCGAGAATTTACGTCTTAAAGAAAGGCTGCGCGCCTACAAGATTTCAGCAGATGATGATCTGGATCATGTGGATTCTTTGGAATCACCTCTTACTGAAGGTACTGTTCCGTCGAGACGGCGAGCTGTGAAGCAGAAGCGTTTACAGACTTCCGAGTGGCAGGATAGCATCTACTTTGGCTCGCCTGGACTCGCTACTGTCCTCAGTGATGTATGTATATTCACACACACATCTTAAACACCAATCTAATATCACAAGTTCTCCTCGGCGGATGCTCACGTTTTGCCATTGTCGTATACAATACCTCGAGCCTCAGACATGTTTCGCAGTCTGCCGACGTATCCCTTCCCGACTCTCTTCGTTGCTGCGCCCGATGAATGCATCCCACAGCTAATTAGCTGCCTCCCTGGAAAGGATGAGCTTATGGAGTATTTTGGAGTTTTCCAGCGGCTTGTCTGCCCAGTGCCTGTGGAGACGACGAAAAAGGAGATCGAGGCTTTTCTTTCCGACGCACGAAAGAACTCCCAACTCTATCCAGCTACTTTGGCATTGTTTTTTGGATTCATCGCGCTTGGCGCACAACACTCAGTCTGGGACAAAAGCGGAGGGCGATGGGACGCTAACGCCATCGAAATCGAGACTCAGAAGGGCAACGTCTACAGTAGGTGTATGCGAGGCTAGTGGAGTTCAATCTAACGCTCTTGATCTAGTTGCAGCAGCGATGCAAGCTTTACGACTGGCTTCATTTACACACAAGCCATCTCTCTCCGCAATCCAGACGCTCCTTATGATCGGGAGTTATCTTACCAACAACGGAAGAATGTTGGATTCGTTTGCGTTGTTCGGCACTACGATCCGGCTTGCTCACTCGGTTGGTCTTCATCGTCACCCGAAGTACCTGAATCCTGCTCCTACAAATGGGAAAGACTGTGTAATACGACAGAAGGTCTGGTGGCACATGCTGCACCTGGATGAACACATGTCTATGACCCTTGGAAGACCTCTAGGAATAAGCGGCATTGGTGACAATCCCTGGCCGACTCAGTTGACGACCGACCCGGTTTTATTACGATTCGGCGAGTTCGTTAACCACTTCACGATACTGGCCAGACAGATAATGAGTAGTAACCCCTTGACGAACGCCAGGATCAATGAGTTCACCGATATACTCCGAAGATTACTAGATACGATACCTGAAACGCTTCAGTTTCGTGACACGTGGATGCTTCCCGAGACGCCTCTGCCGGATCTAAGCGCCATAGCTACTGGTACGTTTCAACACTCTTTTGCCTGTATTTTGGTCCTCGTGCTCAACAGGTACGATCTTGCCATCGGAAACCTGCACCTTGAGTCGGAAGCATTGGAGACGCAATCCCGAGTCGCAAAACCATGGGCGGCTTTTCTGCTGTTACCCCTTCTAGGGTCCAAAGAAGACGTCATCTGGTGTATGCATTCGCTCACATGCTGCAGTATACTTTTCCAATGCTCATACTTACATCCTTCTTCTGAACCAACAGAAAATCGAGAAACATGCCACTTCTGCGACAACCTCAACTGGCAAGGATAATGTATTACCATTCCAAGCTGCCAACCGCGCGTCCTCCCTGGACTTTTCACACGAGACATACTCAACACAGACTGCACCTCGCGGAAGGATGCTGGTACTTGCTTCATCAGAAGCTCTTATCTCTGCTTTCATGTTCTTCCACTACAGAGACCCAGCTGCGCTGATCGATTGGGCGATCGCACGACAGGCCTTCAATGGATGCATGATCCTTCTCTTGGATGCATTAGAATGCCGAACCTTTACCACTGGCGCATTCAAAGCAGAACAAGCCTTCGTTGTCTTCAAGGAACTATACGAGAACAGCGTCCACGAGCTTGCAGGGTTGGCTGTAGAGAAGCTCGGTCTTTGCTTGCAGGAGTTGCACAGGCTAGTAACACTGTCGTCCGACGTCCAATCGCGTGGAGAGAGGCATACGGCTATGCAAGGGGCGCGGCACAACGAAGCAACACGAGCTTCGGCTGTGACTGACACAGTGATGGGTCACACTGGAATGTTTTTACTCGAGGACATGAGCCAACAAACTGCCGCGAACGAAGTCTTTTCCCCGATGGCTTGGAACAATCCCGATATCGCCACCCAGACCGAAGAATATCGTCATGCAGGTCTACATCGCGGAGGTACATATAAGAAAGAAGCAACATCACCCAAGGATCATATCGCCAACGCTCGATACACAGACGGCATGCAGGGCTTGCGCAGATCGACCACGTTGCGATCAGCGTCCACACGATACGCGACTCTGTCTGAGGACGATCACATGCAGCCACATGGTTACACTGCTCCAACTTCGCCTGCAGACTTTTCAACGCTGCATGATCATCAGCTGAAGAACACGATAGATCATCGTGGGTGGCAAACGTCCCGAGGAGATGAGAGTAGCCGTCCGCTTCACTTATATACCCAATTCCAATAAGTCGCAGCATCAGAAGACCCGCAGCACGACGTGGTTTGGCATCATGATTGGAGTCATGATGCACCCGGAGTAACTCAAGAGCGCAGGGCCCAATCCTCCGCATGGCCACAAAGGCATAACTCATGTCCCGCCGTGCCTCCAGTCAACATTGATCCGCCAATTCTCAGGCCAGCTTTCTCCTCACCAGATGATATCGACAGACCCACAGTAGCGCGAAAGTCGCTAAACGCGCCCATCACCTCAGCTGAGCTGACATCTTTCAACACATCGCAAAGCTTTCCCCAAGTTGCAGAGACGAACCCATGCGCCCCTTTCACTCCCCGGCGACCAGCACCATTACAGATGTCAAGCATTGCGGAGATTACACCAAGCTTCTCATCGACCGTTCTGGGAGGGTTTTATGGACAACAAGGGCAGATCAGATCACAGGTCGTGATATACCCGTCAACTGCCGCTGCGTCGTCATCAATTACGCCTATGACTGAGAACATGAATATGAACGACTGGAATAGATACACAGGCAGCGAAGGCCTGGAGTAGGATATCATTTGATCGGTACAGCATTGCCTTGACCAAATTGCCAAGGGGCGGGCCGCTTGTTGATGAGATGTATATTTGGTATCGGATATGAAGCTTTTCAGCTCCACATCATAGCGAGTCAGAGTGAAAGATATTACTTTGCCTTAGTCACACACATCCAGTTGCCTGGTTCGGCATAGAATCATGTGTGCCAGCAGACAAGATTACTGAACCAAGATCATTGACATTGTTCTCCATGTTTCCCCATTTCCCTCTTCCAGCTTAGCTGAGTACCCGACACTTCGGTTTAGATAGCACGTTGACGTGAAGCCACCTGGGAATATTTGTCAGAAGCAACCCCATAGTCTGGGTTCGACGGCTGCTGCCGATATTCGCTGGAAGCCGCGCGAGGCTGGATGTACGACTGGCTGGTATGCAACCACCGCAATGGTAGTGTGTGAGAAATCTGGCTCAGATAATCAAGATGACAACCTGTGAGTGAGAGGATGATCCCGTGCTGCGTGGACCCATTACGCCACAGCCCGCCACGGCTTTACCTGACATCCACACTCTCACAGGCATACATTCTCCCGTCTCCACTTCGCCAATCACAAGTTACTCAACCCTCGTAAAAAACAGCATGGACACCACACGCTAGTCAGGCAATCCCGATAGTCTGGAGTGACAGGCTGTCGGAACACGTCTTCAGGATCGAGGCCCCCAGCGCCGGAACCGCAGTCTCGATATCGGTGAGGTACGCGCGAATGCTACGTCGCACAGCAGCCAACCAGCCGACAGCCACACGCAGCAAAGCGCTCAACGCCGATAATTGCACATGCTGCAGGGCGTCGTCGATAACGTCGCCGATCTCCACTGCTTCGAGCCGCGAAGGCGAGTATGTTGTTCCGAGCATTGGTTTCGCGCTCATCCTGATCGACGGAGGACTTGCTCTGGGACCAGATTCGCGAGCTGCGGTGGCGTGGAGACATGACTCGAGTCAACACGTGCAACGTTGAGCCTCACTCTTTGGTGATCTGCGTTGTGCGCGTGGATGCTGGGATGTGTTGGTGTTGACACCTCGTGGTTTGCGCTGATCTTTTGGTGGTGGCGAGTCGAGAAACGCTTTTCTCAGCTTTCACCGGGTGTTTGCATTTGCAACGCAGTGCAACGCAATCGCGTCGTCATAGAAGGTAATGAGATCTTTTGCTGCAGGTGTGGTGTCTACCGGGATGTCTGCACGCGCTGACAGTACGCCTCTTGGACTGCTTTTTTTCTCCTGCATTCCACATACACTGGTCGAGCCGGAAGCGGTAATCCATACATGGACGCGAGGAAATTTCGCCGTCTCGTGCCAATGGTTCAGTACGATGCTAGGGCGTACTTACATGATCGTGAACTCCGTAGTGTGTCTCTATCTCGACTGGTCGGTGTAGGCCATGTTGAAGCGGGAGAGGTAAAGTAACACGGCGTTTGTGTGCTGATCTGGCCTGATGACTGCATAGTGTATGTGCAGATATCTAGCTAGTGTAGCCAAGACCTCTTCACGATTATACATGTGCAGAATCTGGTACACGGGCGCGTATGTCGCTAGTATGTGTGAGTCTGGACAGGTCGGATACCTCAGAATAACATGGTCGATGATAGCGTAGGCCCAAGTCTGCGTCGAATGGGTAGCTTCCTTGCACTCTTACCCGCAGCAACTCGAACCAAAACCAGGCACACCGCCCACAATGAAGTCGAAGTACTGTTTGTCGAAACTGTGAGGTATGCCTTGAACGATTGTGTTGAGCATCACGAATACACTTCGATGTTACAGCGGTCCTCAAGCGACGGGTAACTTGGTCCCCACTTCCCTGCGCTTCAAAGACTGTACGTAGAAACTGTGTCGCATTCCTAGGTAGAACAGAAAGATAGAGCACCCTGATATTCCCGTGCTGTAAAGCAGTCACAGCACAGACGCGAAAAGTTTGTGGGCGCATGCCGCTCATCGAGACATAAAGGTGATGGATGGATTGCCGTTCACCGTGAACGTTTTGGCAAGGCTGAGCTGGTGCCTAATCGTCGTAAGAACGCGGGAAGGATCGGAGTAAGCACAACACCTGATGCTGTTGGTCGGCTGTCCGACAGTGCCGATGGGGCTTCTCCTCGTCAAAGAGAGTATTTATGAAACCATGTTCTATCGTAATAACGATGGTAGTTAGAGTGCGCACGTCCGATCCGATTTGCCCGTAAGATAGAATACCACGGCACGCCTATTTACCGAGTGTACATCACAGGATATCCCATCATATCATACACAGCTATGAGCATAGAAGAGCATGGAACTACCACTCACGGAGAAGATACCCGCGAATGTCGATACCCGTTAGGAAATGATACCTCAGATACACTGACGCTTCCCGACGGGCGCAAGCTGGGTTACGCACAGTACGGGTCGCCTACTGGTCGTGCCATCTTCTATCACCACGGACTTCCAGGGTCGCGCATCGAAGCGGCTTCGTACCAGGATATCGCTCTTGAGTTAGGTTTACGGATAATCGCGGTCGATAGGCCTGGAATTGGGTTGAGCACGCCATATCCCCAGCGAACATTGCTGGATTGCCCAAGAGACGTACAACGTCTCGTTGACCATCTGCAACTCGAGAGCTACTCCGTGCTGGGCGCATCTGGAGGAGGCCCCTATACTCTTGCATGTGCAGCAGCACTCCCTGCTTCAAAGCTCAAATGTGTGTCCGTTGTATGTGGGGTCGGACCAATGGACATCGGCATGAAGGGAGCAGACTTTGAGCACCAGATTGGCTTCCCGTACGCATGGAGGTACGCGCCTAGCTTCCTCATCAAATGGTTCTTCAGCCGGGATGCTTTCGGGCGCATGGATCTGAGCGACGAGCAGCGTTTACAACGTGTGCTAGACCCCTCAAAGCTCGCCTCAATCAAGGATCCGAGGGATCGTGAGATCATGGCAGATGAGGATCTCATCCGCCTGATATTACGATCAACTCGTGAAGCGAGAGCGCAGGGGTTCGACGGTATAGCGTTGGATGGGCGAACGATATGTAGTGACTGGGGTTTCCGGGTCGAGGACATCAGGAAGGATCTGCCGGTGCAGTTGTGGTACGGCAAGGATGACTGTTTCGTGCCTGCCCATCATGGAATGCAGATTGCGGCGAGGCTGGGCGGTGACAATGGAAATGTCGTTTTGAGGGTGGAGGATGATACGCATACGACCATCTCGCAGAGGTGGAAGAGGGCGCAGCTTGAAGCTATTGTTGCCGTGATGCAGGGGTGAGGCCCCGGTGGTGCCAAGCCCGTGCTGCCTCGGCTGACCCCACTCTAGCCTTGCACCTCGGATTATCATGAATCTACACTCAATCATCAACACCATGTTCTTCGTCCCGGACGTTCCAACCTGTCCTTCTCACCAAACTCGCTCGTCCGCCTTGCTTGCGGGTTCTCTTCTCTTTCATTTGTGTACCTTCAATTTTCTGTTTCTGCGCCGCATTCTTTTCCTTGGGCTTCATGAGCCCGTAGTGCTCGAACCATGATCTTACATACTCCCAAAGATCGGTGGCCACTGCCCAAGGCCTTCTCCCGTACACCAATCCGAGTGCGACCACAACGCAAACGGGTATGCCGATAGCCCAGAGATGCCAAAACTTTGGCCTCCCAGGGCGAAAGTCGTCCCCCATGCTGAAGATACCAGCAAGCAGGGTAAGCGGGAAGACGATGGATGCGAACAAGCTGAGACGGAGGCCGAACTCGCCGTCTGAGACGCCTCTGAACGCCGCCCGAAGATTTGCGAGATCGTTTGAGACAGAGTTCAAGGCTTCTGCACGATCGCGTAAAGGCTGCATCCTTGTGTGTATTGTAAGGAAGTCTTTTTGCGCGTCTCGGATCGCCAGGGATGCATTCGCGTCGACACCTTCGCAGCCCAATTGCACGCCTAGGCGTTCGAGGTTGAGGTACATTGCACGCCAGAAGTGGTTCAAATGTCGACGCATGTAGTTGATGTCCTTGGCGATCTCGTTGATCTTCAGTAGGTCTAGCTTCCATTTCTGTTTACTCAAATTGTCGTCGATTTGAGCTTGATAGTCATCCGAGAACCATTCACCCCTGGCGATGGTCGTATTCATAAGCTCAAGTTGGTTGACCCAGTGTTGAGCGACATGTTTTAGGAGGTAGTATGCTGCGTTGGACGATTTCTCGTTCGTCTCCTGGATCAGCTCGGGAGTAGCAAGCTTGGTCCAGTAGAACACCATTTCATCCATAGCACTGGTGAGGTTTCGCTTCTCCCGGAAAACTGGAAAGTTCACCTCTTTTGTCCCCAAACCGACTTCGGAGAACATCAGTGGGGCCAATGTGGAACATCCGTTATGGTACGGCCAGCTCTGATGTGAAGTCTCCTGGAGGGCATGGGATGCGCCCCAGTCTTGAGCTCGCCAGAGTGCTGACCTGCTGTCAAACGGCTCTCCGGCTTGTAGAATCAAGCAGTCATCCAAGGTTTTTCGGGTATTGCTGTCGAGTTTGATATCGCCCACCATCTCACACTTGCTCCCTGCCTTCCCCGCCGTCGATGAATCATCCGCCAACTTTATCGATGATTCTTTACCTGTCGCAGCAAACGCAGGGTCAACCAAAAGAACCGCTAGAGCCAGCGCGAGTTAGCCACAGTTCAAGAGGCGAGGTCGACACGAGAAGCTTACCATCCCATCCCAAGCCATCCGGTTTCCCGTCCGGCAGAAAGTTCTGCGATGTCCAGAACGACGCGCACCGTCTTACGAAAGCATGCCTTCGGTCAGGCTTGCCTAACGAAGGTATGTCGATATCCTTCCACCTTTCGTACCTCCGGCGATTCACAGCAAACGAGGTCTGTAAGCTCAGAACGTCTATCTTATCGGGATAGAGCAAAGTGCGCAGCTCGTAATAGCGCAAAGTGAATGACTGTCCCGGCACTGACATCGATGGCAATCCTCTATGGGGGATGGACCAGGAGTCAGTGAAATTCCAGGTATTCATCTGTTCGCTGAAAACCAGAGGGTCGACGCCTAGATGATGGCCCAGTGCATCCACGTAGTCCGGTTCCATATCTTCAAGGATGAAGAGCCGCTTGTGTCTCTCTTCACGGCTCTTATTGGCTGGCTTCTCCTTAAGGTACTCTCGGAGCGCAGCAGCGCTTTTAAAGCCACCTTTTTCCACCTCCACGACGCTTTTGGCCTTGAACTCCAAGCAATAGCATCGGCCCGGCGTACGTTGATGCTCTTTCTCGTAGTGTTGTCTGACAGCCTGACGGCCGGCTTCTCCCTCATTTGCTAGCTTTTCTAAGAAGGACTTGAGCGCTGGAAACGCATCCTCCAGCGTGTCGAGACATTGCAGATAAGGCTTTCCTTCGAAGCGGGGAGGAGGACTGGTACGTTGTCCGTTTTGTGCCGATGAGTCGGTCATTACGATAGGATCTTTGGAGAAATCCATCTTGATAGCCGGAAAATAACACAATGGAAACTGACAAATACTTATAGCGGGCCAAAAGAGCAGGCTGAGAAAGAGGACTTGCGCGATCAGCTCCTTTTCTTGACCGGATGCTGACAGGATATAAAGGCACAGTTCAGCGCTGCCTTCGAACCCCCTCGCGCATGGTGGCTTATCTACCAGTGCTCTTAAATTAAATGCACACTCTCAGTTATGCGATTATTTCGTCATTTTCCGCAGAAGTCCAACGCGGCTGAGGATGCTGCGCCCGCTGCCCAGGTGTGGCTGCCTGAGCTGATACTGTAACCCCGCATAGACCCAGCCGCACTTCCACATGATACCGGAAGCAAAGATATTCTTCAACGACATTGACCTTTCCGTCGCAACTCCCCTTTCTCGAACTAAATCCCAATCTCAAGTGGGTTATCATGGCGACTTCAAGTTCGTTTTCCCCGTCAGGTACCCTGGCGGATGACCCAGTCTCGCAGCCGCGGAGTATAGCACAGCCTTCTCCCACCGATTTCTACAAACATGAATCACTCGATCACTCGCTGCCTTCCATAAGGCTGCTAAAGATATCGCCAATTTTGTCAGCCGAAGGCCTTATCCAGTGTTCTATGTTGCATACGACCATAGAACATGCGCCCTATCGTTGCCTATCGTACGCGTGGGGTCAACCTGAACCCAAGCAGCTTGTGTTGATAGATGGGAAACAATTCTACGTCCAACCGAATCTCTTCGAGTTCCTGAAAGTAACCAGAGCCGATACTGAACGTACAGCTTATACATATTGGGTCGACGCTATCTGCATCGATCAAAACAACACGGCTGAGCGCAACCACCAAGTCATGCAGATGGGTAGGATCTACTCTGGAGCCGAAACGGTTATCGCATGGCTGGGACTCGCGTCTGCAGAGACGGTTCTAGCTTATCATACAGAACTACAGCCGAGGCTGGATGCTGATTCTTGGGAGACACGAAGTCGCGCGCGCAAAGCAAGAAGAGCAGTATCCAGGGATTTACTCTGGAACGACTATTGGAACCGAGCATGGATCACGCAAGAACTCAAACTGGCGCGCTGCATTGTAGTTGCAATCGGGTCATTAACGATTGCAATCATTGAACTTCAAAGCATGATCCGTGGCCTGCCATCGGGTACGTTTGAAGCTGCCGATCAAGTTTTCGCCCTTACTAGCAGTCACAAAGTCATTGGCAGCCCTCTAGCAAGCCTTCTGTTAACGTTTCGTAACAAGAGATGCAGTGTTGTCAGAGATAGGATCTTCTCATTACTTGCACTGTGCTCTGAGACAAATGCTATTAAGGTCGACTACGGCTGCTCGGTTTTTGATCTGGTATATTCTATCGCGAAGAGTAATGAGCGTACTCTCTGCGCTTGTTCCACTCTTGTTGTTATGCAAAGTCTTGCGCCTGAAATCGACGAACTTCCGCCCGACAGCGATTGCCGATCCAAGAAGGGACCGTATGTTGAGATCGAGGCAAATGGAGCTGATTGGGTACACATTAGGGACCAGAACAAATGCGCTGTTCTTGACTATATCTGTTCCCATGTTTTGGTGACGGAGACGAGGTTTGTGTATGGTGCAACCTCCTGTGGGCGAAAGCATGTCATAGCGCCTAGAACATCGCCGCTCGGGAAGGCCAACGCGTACTCCGCTTATCCGATAGAGCCAAAGAGCGGGCCATTCCCTGGCAGAAGCTTTGCTGCAATCGGCCCAGGGTGTGCACGCATCAGGATCTCTCTTTGGTATCTCTTTGATTTGTACAGTAAGGAGCAGCACCTGCGTATGATAAGCAGTCATATTTGTTCGAGGTCAACGACTGGAACTAACGAATTCATGACCTCAATCCGTGTGGGTTATGGCAACTGGGACATCAACGCTTCCGTGTCGCCACCAGAAGGGCCACGGTACTAAAGACGGACATGACAATTCATCGTTGATGACAACATGAAGGAGAACTTTTAAGTATGAATTTATGTTTGGATGAGTGTGTGGTGACCTCGCGGTGAGGTCGCTTTACCGCATTGTCTCATGACACGCAGAGGAAAATAATATAAATTTCCCTAGATACCACATTACAGCACTTGCCTGAGCCCCTGCAAATAGACTTACTCACCCCAAACTCCTAAGAATAGCAGGCAAGACCTCCACCTCCGTGAAATCCCAAATCGTGCTTGAACTACCCGAAGCCCAATTTGCTCCCGTCCAAAACGTATTCGTCATGCCTTGCAAAGCCACAAAACGCTTGTAAAAGCCGTTCTTGATCTCATCGACCGAGACGCTCAAGGCGAAGGGCGAGTGGTTATTGCTAGCCTTTATCGTCGTAGATTGATTGGCAGGGGGCAGATCAAGCGCATCGCGAATCCTCTGGACCGTGGCGAGAATATCAGAGGTGAAGAAGTCGTCCGAGGCTTCCGTGGGGGTGGAGTATTGCACTGAATAGAGGTTGTCGATTTCGGCGGTGAAATAGTATGCGCCTGGCAGTCCGGGGATGCCGAAGGCGGCTTTTGCGTCGTAGTTGTAGAGAGAGACGCCCTGTGGGAAGCCAGTGTTGGCCACGACTGCGTTCCAGTAACCGCTGCTGTTGAAGCGAGAGAAAATCTTTTTTTCTTCCGTGTTCAGGTCCAGGAACTGGTCGAGGAGGGCGATCTGAGGGGGGATGGTCATGAGAAGTTTCTTTGCGCGAATGGTTTGGGTGCCCGATGGGGTCTGCGCGACCAGAGTGACGCATGACGGACTGCGTGTGATGGATGTGATGTTGGCGCATTTCACGACAGAGCTATTGCCCATCCCGAGTTTCTGTTCTGCGGCATCCCAGAGCGCCTGCTGGTTGTGGTTTGCTTGCGAGACTTTGGTCTTGTCTTTGCGTGCTGAGACTTGCATGGGATTGAAGAGCTTCATCACGTAGAGGGTAGGCTGGGCTAGGATGTTGCCCATGCCTTGGAATTGCAAGAAGCCATCATATGCCAGCGCGCCCAGGTCGTGTTTCCGCAGGAAGTCGCCCCAAGGCATTAATAGGTCCTCCGGAACGGGATCAGGGAGGTGGTATCCACGGAAGAAATCGTCTGGGTACTGCGTGAGAAGAGCCTCGTACTTGTCCAGCGCTACAGCAGAGGCGTTGGCGTCAACGATGGGCCATGATGGCCCAACGACCGAATTCCGGAAGTCAACTGCCTTGGGCTGGCCACCGGGCTTGAAAGGAGCGAGAGGAATGTTGAGGGAGTCGAACAGGTGTCGAACGGTGGTGGTATTGACGAGGACTTGTGTGCCGTAATCGAAAGTCTTGCCGGTCGCCGTATCCTTGTAGGTGTTGGTGTGTCCACCCAGCCGGCACTCTTTCTCAACGAGCGCAACCGATTTTCCAGACTGCTGCAGCCGGATGGCAGCGTGAGTGCCACTGGAGCCTCCACCGACCACGAGCACGTCGTAATCGTATTCATTGGCGGTAGCCAATGAAAGGAGACCGGGCGCCACAGTCAATAAACCTAGCCGCTGTAATTGTACCATGGTGGCAGAGGGTCTTGGGGAAGAAAACGAGAGGGATGTGGTGCGGGAAAGAAAAACGATGTGACTTTGGTACAAGCGATCAGAGGTCTTAGATGAAGCGGACCGAAGACGGGACGACGGCGCTATTCATCTAGTGTCGGCGAATATGTTTGTCGCCTCTATGATGGCCTCGGGGTATACAACAAGAGAGCTAAATTCTAGGTTTGACTAATAGTCTTGTTACTACATCAGCGGCTGCCCTGCTCACCGCTTCCTCATTTGTAGCCAACGCCTACGCGAATGCGATTTCGCCTCGACCTACGGGAAATCTATCACCCTCATGATGCAACACTTCAGGAGCGGAAACATTTATCCAATGGGCTGAATGCTGAATTCTACACCCATAGGGCCAGCAAAAGACGAGCGAGTTCTGAGGCGCGTTCGCGCGGGTAGCATGGGACTTGCTTACGCGTCATTAGCCGGTTTTGAGTACGGAATGAAGGAAGCTGCATCAACATGGTTGGTGTATCGAGATGAAGTCGCGGGTTGTAGCTGCCATAGAGGAGGCTGGAGACTAGGCGACGTGACGCGCTGAGATACGATGTTGGGAGTGGGTCGAGTAGCGGGCTACTCGACTCGCCTTACCAGCCTCGTGGGGCTAGCCGCAAGACCCACTTCCATCACTCTAGTCCGGTGCCTGCAAGAAGTCGCAATAGACGCTGCCGACGTCTTCTGGTGATCGCACTTGAACCCAAAAGTGACGTCCCTGGTAATGCTTCTTGACAATTCCTCACGAGCTCGATGCAGGATACATCAGTTATCGAATCTTCACGACCGTAGTGAAATGGATGACTCCATGGAAACGTCAAGGCTGAGGTTACGGCAATAATCAACGTAGTAAGCAAAGCCCCAGATTGTTTCCCTCCATGGGGTTTGTTTTGGGTGAATTGAGTGTAGTAATACCGCTTTGCCATATTCTTCTGTCCTCCCATATCAGGAACGAAGAATGAGTCTATAAATGCAAAGACACTCGAAACCAAGGATAATGCCTATGATGATAAAGAGGGATAGGGGTATACCAAAAACGCCGATAACGGAAAGATCCTAATCCCAAGAGTCTGCGGTGCGCCGAGTGTATCTACCAGTGGGATATGCAAAAGTCGATGTCATCGATATAACCACAAAGCTACTCCTGCAACTGGTGCGTGGGGCAAGCACCCCGGCCTTTCTTGTCCCACCACTCCTTGATACAAGTCTGAGACACATGTTAGCACCTTAGGCCCATCGTACTGGCAAAAGGAAAGACATACCTCATGGAACTTGCACCAGCAAACCAACCTAGCCATCTTGTCCCCAGATTCAAAGTCTTCCAGACAAATCGTGCACTCGGCCTGTCTGCCCTCTTCATCAACACAATCCTTCTCAGTCGCGACGTACGGAAACATTCCACGCGCAGCATGGCTCATTCGATTTGCGTTACTGGCGCCTTCACCATTACCTGCACTGCTCATACCGCGGGTGCGTTGAGTGGGCAGGCTGGCAGATGTTTGCGGCGTTAATGCGGCTGTTGGGCCTGGAGAAGCGGAGTGTAGGGCGATGCATTCTTCAATGTGCTGGGTGCGGTCTGAATCGTCGTTGTCAAGGCCCTTGGGAGGAAGCTCTTCGCCACAAATGGGACATTCGTCTTCTTCGGGGATTTGGCGGCGAGGCCGGGTTGGCTGGGCATTCTGAGGTTGAAGTGGAGGCGGTACAGGGGTTGACATGGCTTGGCTGAAAGGACTGGTCCCCGAAAAGGATCCGTACCCGAAGTTTACACGATTTTGGGCGTTGCGGGCCCGGTTGTTAGCTACGGTCTGGGAAATGAGAGGTGCGCGGTGATGTGGGTGTTGCTGCTCGATAGCAGATGGCGGGAGAGGTGGCAGCCGCCGCTCTCCCATGTGCGAGCCCGCATGATAGCTCACTCTCCTACTTTGATTGCTCTCATTTGTGGGGTCGCGTATGCCATATGCATGGCTCTGGCCTGCACCGCGTGAAGCATCGTGTACGCTTGACGACGATCTGTGTGCGCGAGGATGTGGGGGTGGTGGAGGTGGGACCTGTGAAGATCGGGGTGGGATGGGCCGAGAGCCATGACCGAGTGAATCGTATCGTGGAGGTGGGCTGAAGTTTGGATCAGGTACACAAGGATTGCATACGCGGACTTCCTCGCCTCCGCCTAGCGCTGGGTTGCGGAACGGGCCGAAAGTTGACATGGCGCTCTCGTCTTCTCCTGTCAAATCGACGAAATTTGCTATACTTTCAGACGGCGGATGCACGATGAACTGGCGTGGAATAGTAATGCGATGTGGCGAGCATGAAGCGCACACGACTCTCCCGCATTTCCTGTGCTTGTTGTCAGTAAACAGTCCAGACGAACGCAACTTGTAGGTTTCCAAGCAGACGAGGCAATGACCCCAAACGTCCGATGGCTGACACGACTGCGACCATAGGTCTGGCGGTACGTACCTGCAATGATGCCTCCTAAGTAAGAATGTAAAGGGCTTCTTGCACACCGGACACTGTGAGACTTCGTTGTCCGGCTGCCATGGCGGCAGCACAATATCACTTTGTCTCCTCATGGTGCCTGTGTTCGCTTGTGATGTGACGGGCGGAGTGGGAGGTAATGCGCGGACGGAAGCAGGCGACGAGTCCACCAAGATGGGATCCGCACTTGAGTCGCCCGCGCTTTCCGAGTGCATGCGTATGCTCGACGGCCGCCTCATGGGCGAGTCGGCGGTTGTGAGACGTCGCTTGCGGTCTGAGCTGCGGGAGGAGGACGAGTCGGTGCGTTGCGAGGGGCGGTTTGGGAGGGTGTATCGTGACGGGGAAGGGTTTGAGCGAGGTTCGGTGGCGGCAGCGGGGTTGCTATGTGCAGTCGGTGGTTGCTGGTTGGCAGTGGATTCGGTACCGTCTCTCAGGAAGTCCATCCATGTTTCGCGGTCCTGGGCCAGGAAGTGTGATGCGACAACGCCCTGTGAATGATGTCGGGAGTTGCTGCCCATAACAGCCTCGCGTGGCCCGTCTATGTTGCTGCTTGCTCCGTCATATTGACCGCCGTATGCGTGCGAGTGGTGTGAATAGGGTCCACTCGGGCGTTGATTGGCGTTCGGAGGCATTTGGGAGAGCTTGTGACGGATCGATGCGACCGAAAGCGGATGGAGCGAGCCAACAGAGGTCAACTGCGCCCAATTCACGCGCGAGTGAGCAACGGCTTATGTGATGGTGAACGGGAGGGGTGCTCTGCGTAGAGAAGGTCGGCCGGCTCACGGCGACATGCCGCCACTTGCTTGGGCGTCTGCGTCGCGTGTGGGCTTTGGCACTCGGAGCGTGGGTAGCGCTGCTCGTTTCAGTCAGCCTGGAGCCACAGGGCAGCTATCTTTCACCCGCCTATAAGTCGCGCAGCGCTGGGTTGCGGTGTAGAGGCCGGAGGTGGGTGGGTCCTGCGCGTCGGCTCGGCGAGGGGAACTCCAACCACTCTGCTGTATGCGCCGCCCGTGAAGGTGCAAAGTCAGGAAGATAGATCAGAGAAACGTCAGGCGACAAATAGCGCACAACGCGACACGTACTGGTGAGCAGAGAGCCGTGGCTTCTAAGCGTGGTCGGCCAATGTTGGAATGCCTCAGGCGCCACTACGCTGTTATCTTAGCGGTTTCACGCGACCATCTGCGCCGCCACGCCTGCCTTAGCCTTGCAAGGGAACAACGGTGCGTCGCCGCGTCTTCGTCGGCCCTCTTCACGTGTCAAAACTTTGGAGCGTCCATCTGCCATGAATAGTCGTGGATTGACTGAGATTACTATTGTACGTTACTACTCGTGCCTGTGCACTCCGTTCCGCTTATGTATATAGAAAGTATCAAGAAGTATGTAGTGGCCCCGTCTACGCCCAAAAGAGCCCATCGCTCGTGTATCCCAAGCAACGCCATCAAAATCGCTTTTGCACAACTATACAGTAAGGAAACTCGTAAGCGCACCTTCTGCGCCAAGATCAAAATTAAAATGGGAATCTATCAATCCCAATGTGGTATACGGGAAAACAGACATGAATGAAATGACTTTTTCATCTGTGGTAGCTGCGCCCACTGTGTTGTGTGCTGCCACTGCGACTACGGTCCACAATCTCTGCCGAAGCCTCAAGGTGACTTCCCGCGTCATAAACGTCACGTTGGACGCTGTCTTTTGTCACATGGTGCTGGACAACACCAGTGCTGAGAGGACGCTCCGACGTTCCACCAATCGCTGGGGGCGCATTCAGTTCGCTGACACCGTCGTTACGGTATATGCTCGATGCTGCTGATGGCCCAGGCGAGCGCTCTGGTGAAGGTTCGGTGGATCCAAAGGGTAATCGAATGGGAAGGCCTCCAGGTCCGCCCGGTTGCAGGTGCTGACTTCGTCTTTGACTGCTCGGACTCACTGACGTCGGCACGTCTATAACAGTCGACAGCCGGTCTGGGAGGAGAGCAGCTTCCGTCGACTTCGTACGACGTGAGTTCTTGCGCGGTATTGATGGCACGCGACTTGGAGGTCCTGGTGGTTGCGTAACGCGGGAAGCACGCGACCCAATTCTACTGGGCAGCTCGATTCCGCCAAAACTCTCAATGGGTCCCAGAGCCGGTGCAATAGGCGAAATCCGATTGCCTGGATCGTAATCTCGTTCCTCGTCACTCGTGTCTGAGTCGCTATCGGAAGAGTCTCGTCTCCCTCCAGCCAAGGCAGCCGCTGTCGCTACGCCTGACCCTCCTGATGCGTTCCGAGCTCGCGGAGGTGACTCAGGACTGTCCCGATATGGCTCCTGCACGACTGCTGGCGACTCAGCGTCTTCTTCCACGGCCATCATCTGCGGTGGTATTCGTGTACTTCTGACCACTTCAAATCCCTTGCTCTTTTCCTTCTTCCGCCCACCCAATAGGTTCAAGCTCTTGAACCAACCTGTAGCCGACGAGACAGGACTCATTGGATCCGCAGGCCCTGTCTTCAGCTTTCGCGTAGGCTGAGAAGACAAAGCAGGGCCACGAAGTCCATAGTAAAAGTCTGACTCGCGCACGGAATAGTCGGTATTGTTGTTGTTCCTTCTATCAAGATTTGGGTCCGAGTCGTCTCGATTCAACCGCAGATAGGCTGGAGCAGGTGTGCCGGAAGTACGCGACGGGCCTTCACCGGCTTTGATAGCTTCAGTGTCCAGATTGTCCGAGTAGGGGGCGTCCACAATGTCTGCACTCCCCAGAGGCGCCTTGCCTGGTGCAGCTGCGGTTAGAGAATCCATCGTATGCTTGCGAGGGCGTGGAGGTCGATAGTATGGATCCGCGGCGTCCATGGTGCCCATCGTTGGTCGGCGAGAGCTCTGGCCAGAAGACCCACCACCTAAGAAAGTGAAGGGCACCGGACCCGATCCTGGAGTTGGACTGACATTTCCGTAGTCGCCCTGACTGAAGCCGTCAAATCCAACACTTGCCCGTTGGCTGTCTCGGTCATAAGGCCCATTCAACAGCACGGCTGAACTGGCAGACATACTTCGAGATCGACTGTTCATGAGCTGTATGTTCTTGTTCTCATCGTGTGACAACATGGCAGCGTTCGAGTTCAGACTACCACGAGTGTTTCGATGAACGTTACGTTTCGACAGTTGTCGCTTTCCAAAGACCGCGGTAAGACCACCTCGCTGGTCCGCACCTACGCCACCAAGTCGGGCAGAAACTTCGATGATTGTCTGAAGAGCGTTCAGGAAGAAGCCGAAGACCAAAACGATAGCGTGTAGTAACAGGATGATGTATCCGATCCAGCCTTTGGGTGCTTCATCCACGTCGAGGGAAGGTACGAAAGCTACCGAAAGAAGGACGCAGATGAGTCGGATTGTGGCGAAGAAGGTATGGTACGCATTCATCGAAGTATTCGACTGGAACGGCCGGAAGGCATGTAGAGTAAGGATCAGAATAACTTCGCATATAGCAAGTATGATGATTTGCGCGATGCCAGACGGTTGAATAGCGCCGATAGCGATGCCACGGATGATAGTGAGCAGGACAGGGATGAAAGAGAATGGAGCGGCATCATCCGAGTAGGTATTGTAGAGTGGTCCATAGGTCAAGACAGTAGGGAGGTCGTCAAACAAATGAGCACGAGGGCGTGTGGTGAAGATAAACCAGAATATCCAGGTAACTGATCCGGCGACGATGATCAGCATGATGACGGCTGAGGAGACGACGGAAGCCGGCGAGCGTGGACCGACTACGAGTTGGAACAGGGACAGCGCTATAATCGGAAGCATGAAGTAGTTGTACACGACACGGATGATGTTGCCGGCGGTGAAAGACCAGTTCTTCCCAGTCAGATCACCATCTTGCGTGTTGGTAATCCAGCGGAAGAGCCAGCGTATAAAGAAGCCGAGCTGGGTAAGCACAATCACACAGGCTATCAGAACGAGTAGGAAGATGGCCATGCACGCCCATATATCACGCTCTCTACTCATCCCAACGTACTGACCCAGGCGGTTCAGGCCGTAGGTTCCGTTAGCAAAGTAGATGCCGTCAACAAGACTCTGGGAGCCGTTGCCTTGACTGACGAAACTCTGATTAAACAGAAGTAACGACCAACTGGCCTGGCTGACGACGGGCTGGAAGTAACCAGGGTAGTTCAGGCTGAGACTTCCTGCCAAGACGATGAACTGGATGTACTGCAAACAATCTCCAAATCCTGGCGTGACCAGCCGCAGCAGGTCCTCATCTCGACCATAGTTACTGGTCCAGCGGAAGATGTTTGACGTTCCCCATGGGCTGCAGGTCGCCGCGAACACGGTTGCAATAGCCACGAGGGCGAGCACGGCAGCCGGAAGGTAGCATATCGCGTCGGATAATTTTTTGCCGAGGTCTGGTGTGATGTTTGCAGAAATGCAGCCGAGAGCCTGTGCATTGTCGTCACCAGAAACGATGCGCAGTGTCGAGGCCCAAGTCGAGAATGCGTACGAGCTACCGAAGTTGTGTGCGACACTGACAGCTGGTAAGGTCCAGAATTCGCTCAAGTTCCCACCGAAGGATGGAGCCACCGGGCAGCTTGTGTTCAGTACGGACTGACAAAACTGGGCGGCGGGCGCGTTGTATGCGTTGTAGGTCAGGACCTTGTTGTTCCAGAACAGAGTAGTGTAGTGCTTGTGGTTCGGAGCGAGGTTCACAATCTTGCCAAACGTCATATTCGGGTCCTTCCAATTGTCGTCGTTCAATGGTGGGTAGTCACCAAGCTGGGCCTGACCCGAGACATTGCCGTATACGGTGACATTAAGAGTGTGATCCGGACTGAAGTCGGCCCAGACGTATTCGGGGGTGAAGCGGAGGTAGGGCGTTTGCTTGCCGTCGGCCAGGTAGACCCGTGTCAGGCAATCTTCAAAGTTTACGAATACGGCGCTTGCGATTGGCAGGAAGGAGGCTATGGCGAGGAAGACGAGAAGGGGGAAGAATGCGCGCAGGGCCGGCAACGTAGATGCTTTCCGTCTCGATCGTGGGGGCGTCTGTGTGGGTCGTATCGAGGGTATCGTGAGCTGTTCGGACTCAGGCAGCCGCAGCGCGTCATCGCGCGAGGTGGTAACGGCCATCATGACGTCCCCCTCTTCATGTTCACCCTCCAGCCTGCGTCTCAACGCGATCGTCTTAAGATGGTGTCGCAAAGATGGGCCGGTGGCGGTCTCCAATGGAATGTGTGGGCGTGGCAGTAGTTTCGTGGGCGGCGTCGGGGGTGCGGTGGGTGAGCGTAGGTCGGAGCAGTCTGTTGTGGAATGCGTTGGGGCACAGCTGAAGAGTGTACTACGGCGAGCGAGGGTAAGCCTGCTGGGAGTGAAACAGGCGTCAGAGGAAGCTGCGCCGATGAGCTGGCAGGGGCGACGGAACCCGGGCGATCAGCAGCGGCAGTGCATGGACAAGAAGACGATAACAAAGCGTCGTATAGCGAGTGTACGAATCGAAGGCGGGTGAGGTTGGAGAGCTGGAGCCGGAAACCCAAAGCGTTGGTAGTGAAACTCCTGAGGCGAATGTTTACGGTGGGGTGCAGCGGATCAGGAAAGCCAGGCCATGGAAGCGCGACCAACAAGGCGCTAGCTTCGTATACGGTGCACACACGCTCCTTCCGTTTCGACTCGAGGTTGGCCGCAGAGAAGGTGCGGGAATGACTGTTTTCCCAGCGCCGCCACGGCTATGATGCTGGCCTTAGCTGGCTGCACTGGCGAACAGGGCGGCATCCATCGCGTTAACAGCCCGTACTATCGCCAGGCATGGGCGCAACGTCATCGTCATGCCACTAGGGGAGCTCTGTGTAAAGGAGAATTAGGGCCTGTTATGCTCAATCGCGATCCGGACGGAGAAGACGCGCATGTCACGGCATGTGATTGGCCCGCAAACACACTTTTAACAACTTCAGAATGCGGAAGTGCCACATCCCTAGCGCTATTGGCAGGACTGAGCAATATCAAGAGTCGACATTTCATCACATGTCCAGTATCAAGGCATGCTTCCCAGTATTACTACACATCGACATCTTTAGGCCAGCTGCCGCCCGTCTTTTGTTGAGGCCACCTGCTGATTAACGCGTTGTTCTTGCCTTAGAGCAGTGGCGCAGCCAGCAGACTAAATTTAGCGTCCTGCCCAGCTGTGTCGATCCAGGTTTCATCCCGCATTCGCAGACCACAATGCGAGTCTTCTGCATTAACATGCCTAATTTTTGAACGCGTAGCTTGGTGCGCTCACGGCTGCTTCTACACGGTGTTTCTTGATTCAGTCAGACTTAAGCCGGCCTCAGCCGGGGTCCGTGGTAAGCATCTGTTTCAAGACGTATTTGACGTGTCTGTATGCTCGTTCACATGTAGTATGTTTGACTATCGTTATCATCATGTATCGAAAGGACCATCTGCGTCAAGAAGTGGACGTCGACCGGCCTCTTTCGCAGCCATCGACTCTTTCCAGAGATTGGAGAGGCTATGGTCTTCATTCACGTGTATGATGATCAATCTTAAAGGCTCATTTGGTTGTTCCTCGAAACCAACGGTCCACACGCAATTCGGTGCAGTTGACTTACCACTATTCGCACCATCAAGGTCAAGCTAGTGACATTGCATCAGATTCCCGACTACGAAGACACAGGTTCACGACAAAGATCCGCAGACCATCTCAGATATGTTGATGCAATGGACGTAGAAATGAGGCGTTTGGTCGTCCAGTTGGGACGCATTTGCTTGGCGCCAAGCACCGTGAACCATCTCGTCATCTTGCAGTTCATCGCGGTTCTCAAACAGTCGTCGTGAGTTCGTGTCCGGCAACACAGAACCACTGTGACGGCTGCTCGGGACACGTCTGAACAGATCCGTACTACCCTACACCTTGGCAATCCCTCGCGTTCCTGCCACCCGGATTTCTTCCAGGCCGCACACCGTCTCAAGCTTCATCTGGCAGGTCCTGCAAATACAACATGCGCGTTCCATGGAACCCCGCTCCTATCAGCGATATCATCGTCCAAAAAGCACAAGTCCAACGTCTGCCCAGATGCCGGCTCAATAAAAGTCGGTTAAGCCGTGGAAAGCTTCCTTGGCACATGGCTAATGAGGCAGGTGCGTATCTTCAACGTCTTGGCAGTGATTGTGATGCTCCGCTCCGCATAGTGACGCCGCGCCCGATAACCCGGACTACAAATTATGTCCCAGTAGTCCGGCTTGATCTCACAGAAGTCTCTCCTGCACTTCCGACTTCTTGAATCCGTCTCAAGCTGTGCAGAAAAGATGGCCATCAAGAAGGTGCTCGTGGCCGCTGGCCTCTTGCTGGGGTCTGCTAAAGCCATAACAGTCGAGTAAGTCCAGCCTAATGCTTGCGCACATTCATTCTGACGATACTTAGGGGCATGCTTGCTGCACCTCGCAGGAGCACTGGTAACTTGAGCCCCAAGGGAGTGAGTCGACCAGCTTGTCTCTTATGGTGGCTGGATGCTGACTTTGTAGGACCGTGCTTTGTTCTCCGAGACGAAATTCAACTGGACGTCTGAAAAGTCCAGCACTTCTTGGTACTTTATTGACACCGAGTCTGGAAACATCACCAAAGCGCCCTTCGGAAGCGATGCCTCGGAGGTTGTGTGGGTCGGTGACACTGCGGACAGCATTCTCTACCTCAACGCAACCAACGAGGAAATTCCCGGAGGTGTCACTCTGTACACTGCTGATCTCAGTGGCGACTCTTTCGAGCCAACTTTGGTAGCATCTCTACATGCTCCTCTTTCTGGATTGAAGGCTGTCAAAACCGAGTCAGGCATCAACTTTGTTGGCAATTGCCTCTCATACGAAAGCAATGGAACCGCATACAACCCCGAACTTGTCACAGCCCCGAAGAGTCTCGGACAGTTATACGACAGTAACTTTGTAAGGCATTGGGATTACTACATCACTGCCGAGCGTGTTGCTGTCTTCAGCGGAGTTCTGAACGGCGGCAACGGAAGCTACAGCTATGGTGGAGAGCTCAAGAACCTGTTGTACGGCATGAACTACACTGTGACGCGCCCAGAGAGCCCTGTCCAGGGTTCCTCAAGCGACCCGGGTGACTATGATCTGTCTCCCGATGGTAGCATGGTTGCTTTCCGTACCAAATCCCCAGATCTCCCCAAGGCAAACTACACAGCTAGCTACATCTACGTTGCTCCATTTGACGGATCCGCGGTCGCTGTACCAATTAACGGACCTGGCACTACTGCCCCTGAGACAGCTCAGGGTGCATCTGGTGCTCCTGTTTGGTCGCATGACGGCAGCAAGCTGGCATACACACAGCAAGATGGCATCGATTACGAATCAGACAAATACAAGCTGTACGTTGCGGAGATTGATGGTATGAACAGCAAAGTCCGCTCCGTCGCTGAAGACTGGGATTCCAGCCCGACCGGTCTCCAATGGAGTCCTGATGATGTCGATCTTTGGGTCACTTCCGAGTTGCACGCTTCTGTTCGCTTATGGCTTGTTCCCGAGGACGCGCCAGCCGACTTCACACCCGTCAACTTTACCGGTCCTGATACAGTGCTTTCCGACTTCGGTGTTCTACCCGACGGCAGTGCTTTCGTCTCAGCAGCGGCTTCCTGGACCAGCCGGATGTTCTACAAACAATACCCTGGCCAGGACAAGCATGTCCTCTTCACTGCCAACGAAGTTGATCCAGAGCTGGAGGGTCTCAAGCCAGACTCTGTATCGAATTTCTGGGTCACCAACGATGACGGCGACGATATCCAGACCTTTGTCTTCTACCCCACTGACTTTGACCCAAGCAAGAAGTACCCTCTGGCGTTCGTTATCCACGGTGGACCACAATCTACTCAGGGAGACAACTGGAGCGTACGATGGAACTTGAGAACTTGGGCAGATCAGGGCTTCGTTGTTACTGCAACGCAATTCACCGGATCGCCATCTTACAGCCAAGCCTTCACGGATAAGATTCAAGCTAACTGGGGCGGAACTCCTTACACTGATCTCGTCAAGGTCTTTGAGCACCTCCGCGACAATGTCGACTATGTCGATACCGACCGTGCCATTGCCGCCGGCGCATCATTCGGCTGCTACATGACAAACTGGGTGCAAGGCCATGACCTAGGCCGCGAGTTCAAAGCCCTCGTCTGCCACGACGGAAAGATCAACCAAGTCGGTTCCTACGCCACCGAGGAGCTATGGTTCATCCAACGCGACAACAACGGCACAGTCTGGAACGACCGCGCCAACTACGAACTCTGGGATCCTCTTGCCCACTTCGCCAATGCCAGCACCCCCGAGTTCATCATCCACAACGACCTTGATTACCGTGTTGTGCAGGCCGAGGGACTGCAGACGTTCAACATCTTGCAGAGTTTGGGTGTGCCGTCGCGCTTCTTGCATTTCCCCGATGAGGGCCATTGGGTTACAAGCAGGCAGAACAGTCTTCTCTGGCACAAGTCCATCTTCAACTGGATCAGGTACTACGTCGGATTGGACGAGGAACTTTCGATGGATGGCGTCATCACGCAGTAATTAGTTTCCGAGATTAAATCATATTCTTACCATATGTAAAGAATGCGATGGGAATGCATTTTCCGTTGCCAATGACGTGCCTTCTTGATTGCGCATTATCGTGAGTGCATCTTCAAGAACTAGCTGCTTCCAGTAGGTAGGCGCTTTGGCTAGCTTGGCGGCCACTGCCCCCTGAGTTCTTTCCCCACCATACGAAGGAACCCCCAAGCACCTACCTCCTAGAAGTCCACAATTGGGATCGGTCTTAACGTCGAGTTTTATGCTAATGCAGGCAGCATCGCACCCTTTCATCATTTCCCTTCTATCACGCGCCCGAGGCAATCACATCACCCTCTCTTGCAATCTGGACTCATGAAATCCACCAAACAGCGTCGAATGCTCTTCTGTGTCGGAAGTTGCAAGGCTAGCGGGGGATTTAGAATCTGTGTGCAGGTGTACAGCCACGATGATGACGGCTGACACCCCACCTGCAGCTCCGCCCCAGGCTTCCACGCGGCAAGCTTTAGCATCTTCACTTCGTTGCACTCGAGAAACAAAAGACCGGTACCCTAATACTTTGCTTACAACGCTCAACTATTAGCGCGCTCTTCCAAGCTTGTGCGTGTGATTCGACTCCAAGCCACGCCCCGTCAGGCTGTACTTATCTACTTTCAGCCTCGTCTGCTTCGTGTTTGCGCACCTCGCGCGATCTGTGGCCTCATGACGACTTTACTCGGGACAGAGCACCGTCCGCTTTTCCGGCATGCGCCGTTGGATCATACACAACCATCAATCCGGCTCATCGAGATCACGCCTAGTCTCTCTGCCGAAGGTCTGATCAGTTGCGTCGTATCGCATGCGACGATTGGGACGGACTATGTGTGTCTGTCCTATCGCTGGGGTGAAGAAAAGCCAGATACTTCAAAGAACATACTCTTGGATGGGAAGTTGTTCACCGTACGCCAGAACCTCTATGACTTTCTTCATCGGGCAAGCACCGAGCCTGAGTGGTCGCAAGTCACGCAAAAGAAGTACTGGATCGATGCTTTGTGCATAAACCAATCAGATGGTGCTGAGCGAAATCATCAGGTTGCTCAGATGGGTCGCATCTTCGCCGACGCGCTGTGCGTTCATGTATGGCTCGGAACTACGCCAGTTGTTGAACTACTCAGCGTTGAGCCATGGGAAAGCAACGATTGGTCTCGCCGATGGAAGAAGAGGGAGCTGATCCAGAAGTATGTTGTGCGTAACGAATACTGGAACCGATCTTGGATCATACAAGAGATCAGTCTTGCGCGTAGCGTTATCATATCGCTTGATCTGACAACTCTTCCGCTTTCGGACTTCTACGAGAGAATTCGTCAGCTTTATCTCGACACCAGCAGGACATCTTTCCGGCAGTTTTATGGGCGTGAGCATACGCACTTCAACAACAACAGTCTTCTATTTTTATTGAACTGGTTTTGCGACAAGCATTGCTCAGTGCCACATGATCGCGTGTTTTCTCTTCTGGGCCTCTGCCAAGAGTCAGATCAGCTTAAAGTCGATTACGATATGCACCGGACAGACCTGGCAGCTCATGTTCTGAAACATCGAAAAGAAGAACTTTGCGTTTGTGAAGCAGCTCTAGTTGCGAAAAGCTTGATGGTGGACGCCCTCGATCCCGATACCATGGAATATACACTCATACGGAGACCAATGCTGTCATTCAGTGGCGAACATATTAAAATAGACAGCCGGGGATGGTTACAGTCTGTACGTTCCGACGCAGATTATATGTATGTAGCATCGCACAGATGCTTCCAAAAACTGATGATGGCATTCGGAGTGCTGTTTCGCCAAAGTAAACTTGGAAAATACATTCAACAGCACAGACGGTCAGAGGTATTGTTCACTGAAGCGGTGCGCGAAGCTGCGACACAAGGCACAGCCCTCCTTTCTTGGGAGAGAGATCCTAACGACACGTCTTACCGTTGGTATATTGATCATGGAGGATGGAGCGTTGGCAAATGCGAGCACGAAGACGAAACCTGTCGCGTACGGATCGCCTTGAATGCGCTGCAAATGATGTTCTCGAAGAAGACCATATGTAGCTTTCCAGACCCTGGTTCTCGTATTATTGCGCTGGTCGACGGGGAACTTACATCCATCGGGCCACAACACCCGTTGTTCTCCATGTTCTCCGCTAAAAGAGAGCGTGGTCACTCTAAGACAAGCAGCCTTTTCGATATAGAATGGGGACTGGTCATGGAGGTAGAGCAATCGCCGGAGACTTAGGCACCAGTTAGCACTCAATTTCGCTGGGAAATGGATGCGTTACATGAAACCGTCTTTATACTGGGAATCACATTTGCTAGCTATGCTGAAGCCTTAGGGCTCAAAGCCTCGCCTTCTCCATCCGCGAAGCCGGATGCCTCTCGTCAATTCTCGGCAGCTTATCACTCCACGTCCTGCCATTCCGCATAAACACCCTCCTCCAATCCGTCGGATTCAGTGGCGCCTGATCCCACCTCCTGCCCCTCTTCGCACTGACCTTCGCTCGCTTCTCCTCCGCAATACCACTAGCAGCTGCGACCTTCTTTCCTCTCTCTGCACCAAAGTTGCTAGGGATCGCTTGACTGAACTCCTTCGCACTGACTTCCAGTAGCGCTTCGGTATCGGCTTTGATACGGTCTGCAAGAAGGCAGATAGATGACTCAGCGCAGTGAGCGGCGGCGCGGCGTTGCCAGTATTCTAGGAAACGATATCCGTGACCGAGCATGCCGCACATTGCGCCTGCTGAATGGAGGAAGTGGCCATTGCCGAAGGAATCGCCTGCTACGACTCCGTTTGTCGCAACACGCGCGTCGGTACCGATGCGCTCGACGAGGCTGAAGGGTTTGGGGCCGTAGACCATGGCGACTCGGCGGAGCTCGTCTGGCGAGATTTCCAGGACGAGAGAGGCTTGCGAGATGTAGTAGTCGTAAAGGAGAAGTTGATAGGCTGCGAAGTATTCGGCGGAGTCTTTGCTGGTTTCAGCACCGACAAGTCCGCGTTCGACTGGACATAGCGAGACAAACTCAGGTACCTCGACGATGAGCCAGGAGACCCTTGGGTCGCCTTCGTGACCTACAGCGATCTGCCGTACCCATGATTCATTTCCATGCTTATCAAATTCGGAAGCGATACGACGACGCAACCGTCCATCAACGAGTATATTGAATTGGCCAGCGACGAAATCTGCTTGCGCTACTTTGGCACCTTGACCATCGCCATGGTCAACCTGTACGTCGTGCTGCTGGAAGCCTAGTTGCTCTGCTTCACGGCAGTTGATGCCTGTGGCGACGCTGAACAGCTCTGGAACCCCAAGATCGATAAAGTCGCTTCCTGGCGTGCGGATTCGTTGGAGGTCGTTGTGATATTGAACTTCGGTAACTTCTTCGATCCGAATCTGGACACGGCCGCACGGAAGATGGACTAGACCACTTCCATCCTGTACCACGCGGTGTTTGGTGAAGAGGCGGCATCTGGGCGTCTTGCTAGCGTTGAGATCAATCTTCTCGAGCGCCTCGAGATAGCGGCGGAGAAGAAGCTGGACGGAAAACGCCGCAGCTTGCCATGTCGAAGGCCCGTCGAGGACTTCTCGCATATCGGTACGGATTTTGGTCGGGCACGGGTGCTCCGGGATAGTAGGCGGAGGCACAGTGGTGACAGTGCGATGTGGCTTGCCATTCTTCCAGCGGTCGTCGATGTATTCAATGTTGTGGATTTCGCCGACCATATGGAGTTCCTTCTCGTATCCCTCGATGATAGCTCCGGGTATGATGTCCCTAGATTTGGTCATGGGATGATAGAACAAATCTGCCAGACTAAGCAGTGTTCCATCCAGTCTTTTCGGGAGGTTGTCCAGTCCGTAACGATCCACCATCATCTTGTCGATAAGGCCCAGCTGATGATACATGTCTTCACGAATGTTCCAGTGCACTCCTAGAAACGGGTCGCCACGAAGTTCAACACCGACGGCACGGCGGCCCATAGCTATAGCCCACAGCATCGCCAACATGTTTGCGCCTCCAAGGCCGATTGCAACGAAATCGGCATCTTTGACTCCGGATAGCGTGGTTGAGCGACTGCCACCTGGAACTTTGGTGTTCTGAGTCCGTTCTTGAGCCAGATACTTGGTCGTTGAGTAAAGATTGCTGTTATTGGAAGCCATTGGGGCTAGAATGAATTTCAAGTCGAATTGACAAGTGGGAACAAGACGGGTACAGCACTTCTTCAAGGGACCTGAAAACCAGCATCCCCGCCGAACCATTCCATGCGGGACGGGGCGTTTACGTTGCAGAGGTGACTTACCGTTCTGGTACATCTGCCCCGTCAAGGCCCTGGATGCCTACCATGCTGAGTCTAGGTTCCCCACAGTTGCTAACTCAAGAGGAACTAATACAGTTCGCATCTTACCCGTGAGATAGGCGGCGTGGGGCGGCACGCTGCCACGTATCGTTTATTGGCGCGACGAAATATGTGCCCCTACAAGCGTAAATCCTGCCATGCGTGTCCTGCACGTTGTGTGGTAGTTTCGGTGCGACGGGCCTTTCATAAAGTCACTAATGAAGACCGTTGTGGCATTCCCGACGGAGCTGTTATGGAAGCAACTACATTTGGCCATGTAGTATCGATAGTAGGAATCGAATCGCCTACGGCTGGAAACTTGTGCGGATCCCATAAGTGACAACCAGGTTGCTGTATGACTGTGACGGTGGTTTCTGAACGCCTCCACGAACGCACGACGATAGGGTAACGTGATCTAGAAGCGGGATATCATGAGCTTTGTGCTAACGATGCATGAAGCACATCCGGAGTAAAACCTTCTTTCCCCCTCACAAGGCGGGCTAAGCAAGGCGATATATTTGTGACAGGCGCCGCAATCAGGTGGGTATGTTGCTCATGGTCTGCCACGCCATCTAGAGTGGAGACTGACATCCATGGATGCAGTAAGCGACGCATGCAGCAATCAATGCACCGTGAAGGCGGGGAGTGTGCCGAGGCCAGGAACGATCGAGGGTGCTATCGCGGAAGGAATTTTGTTGATTCGGAAACGGATGTGACAGCGAGCTGTACACAGTATACGGTCGCAACTTGTTCGGGCAGCTGGTAGCAAGGGGACGAAGGATGAAGGGTGACCGGGAGCGACAGAACGGAGGTGTGCCAGGCTTGGCGCTAAAACACGCGTCCGAAGCGCGGAACGCGCTCTTAGCTCGATGGACCCGGCATCGACTGCGACCCCACAATCGAGGTTTAGCTCTTTCAATCGCGCGCCTCGTGTACAATCAGTCGCAACTATGCGTCGCCATGCTTGATAGCGGATTCGACATATGCACTCCTCATCTCCCACGTGGGACACGCCACACGAAGTCGCCACTACTATGCATCCCTCCTACCTCATCCTCTCGGCAACCGCTTAGCGTATCATGTACTCCAACATGCGACCTGACAAACCCTGGCTAAGCACGAAAATCAGAGGCTATCGCCATTTCGAACGATGTCTTACTCCGGTTTTGTCCCGAGGTTCACTATGATACATAGATGATTGTTCATTCGAGATCAAACGATCTGGACGGTACGAACGCGCACCAGAATGAAGGGTAGTAAAGCTACAGAGTAATCCCGACGACGCATAGCAGACGCAATGTCGAGGTCTCGATTCAAGCTTTACAGTCGTCGACTTCCGAAACTTTTCCGCCATAAATCTGTTGTAAGAGATCAGCATCGTGCTCCTCGACCGACGCGTATAATTCCGACCGTCGTCCACGACACACCAAGCTTACCACGCGCCCAACCCTCCACAACTCCGCCGTCATACCTTCCACACTATGAGTACAGTCTTGCAGCACGCTGCTATTTCGCCGAATACACGCGCCGCATGGGTAATGCCACGCCCTTTCTTTTGGGCGATGCGGATTCATATGGACTTAGCAGCTAGGAAGCTAGGGGAATATGGGGACACAAAATATCCAACAAGGCCTTAGTCGGACTTGTAGCCATCGGATTGCACAGAGAACATATTGCCTGGCAAGAAGCCCGGGGAAAGCCTTAGCAACACGTTCCGGCGGATACCCATCATAGGTTGGAGCTTGAACGAACACACCTACATTTGACAGGGTCTTCCTTTCTCGTAGTAACACGGCTCAGAGTGTACAAGCGTGCCCTAAAGAGAGAACTTGTCTCGATCTACGAGCGCATGTGTACACGGCATCCATCTCCCGAAGCAACTACCAACGTCAAGGTCTGCTTTTCCCGGCCAGTAGGGACAACAGGGTCATCCTTCGGAACAGTCATGGAAGGGAACATTTGTACCAACCTCGCTACGGTATATCCCACCTCCAGCAGGGCAAACTCTTGACCCAGGCAAACTCGTGGCCCGCCATTGAAGGGAAGATACCCGTAACCCACATCTCGCAACAGTGATCCATCCTCCCACCTCTCAGGGCGGAACTCGAGTGCATCTTCGCCGTAGATGTCTGTACGTCGATGCATAGCGTATACGCAGTAACCGACAGCCTCGCCTTTCCTGACCAATATCGGCGACTTTCCATCTGGGCCTCCTCCAACAGGAAGTGTCGTCGTCTTCAATGCTGCACGAGAGTTGACCGGCACGGATGGGTAGAGGCGAAGTACCTCCTTCAGAATGAGATCAAGATACCTCATCTTCTTCAGATCCACCCGACTTGGCTGAGGCGCATGCTGTCCGAGGCCTACTACTGCCTCTATTTCCGAACGTAACCTTTCCAAGACTTTAGGGTGACGGACCAGCAAGCGCAAGGTCCAGGTGAGGCAGCATGCTGTTGTGTCTCTGCCCGCCAGTAAAACATTGAGACACTGGTCGCGAAGTTCCTTCTTGTTCCGAGTCTCTTGGATGAGCGCGTCGATAAACACATAATGCTTCCTGTCCTCGGCTTCTACTTTATCGGGTTCCGTAGTCTCCGCATTGTCCAGTGCTCTCTGAATCGCGTCGTCAACGAAGCGGTGAGAAGTCTTGCAAGCTTGCCAGAACTCGGGAGTACTCGCAAGCCAGTACAAGTCTCCCAGCCTGCCACGATGCGACAAGTAATCCTGGCCCAGATTAAAGGCTGCTGCAAACTCAGACTCTTGTCCAGCAATGTCGCTGCTTTGCAAAGAGCTCAATGTTTTGCCGAAAAGCAGGAACGTCGTCGTGTCGAAAGTCAAACGAAAGAATAACGGTTGGAGATCAACAACGCTGTCGGGGCGAATTTGATCGATGAGGCTTTCGACCGACTTTTTCATCTCCTCGAAGTTCTGGTAGCGATTAGAAGTGAAATGGGGACGGAGTAACGCCCGCGAGTGTCTCCATGCTGCACCGTCTTGAGTAAAAATCCCGCATCCCAGCAATGGATCAAAATGCTTGGGTCGGAGCCCAAGACTGAAGTCTGCCACAAACGTCAATACCAGCGGTCATCTTAACCATTCAACTTTGACAAACCTTCAAACTGGGTAGAGAGGATTTCTTCGATGTTGCGTGGTTCAACCGTATTGATACCGCGAGCTCCAACTATGCAGTGTCAACGCCGCAGTTTTTTTTTGGTTTTTTTGTCTTTGAGGACTCACGTAACTGCTGCTCATGCGTCGGACCGCTAGAGTCTACTACGTCTAAGAAAAACTGTAAAATAGTCTGCGCTCTTGCATGTCGCCCCGCCTTTAGCAGCAGGTCCAAGCCTTGTGGCCATTTTGCTGCCCACCTCCGCGGTGCTTTGCACCCCATCTGCGCGGCATATCGGTCCTCTTCCTGGTGATCATCAGCAGCATTATCTTTCATTTTGTCAACCACGCCTACCTCGCGCTGCATTTGGCGCTTCCAGACCTTATAAACCAGCAGGCTGCAGACGACTAGGCACAATAACATGCTTATAGTCGCCATGTTACTCAGCTCGATGGAAGTGATCAAAAATCGATTGACGATGAGCGTTGCAACCACGGAGCCGATCCGACGCTTTTGCGGCAATGATATTGCCCGCAGATTGAAGTCTGGAAGTCTCAAACACCGAGTATCTTGGCAAACGCTTCAGTTTTGTTTCTGTCGGCTGACTATACATATTTCGGTCAGTGCACGGCACTTGCAACAGCGGTAGGGTGTTGGCCGTTAGGCGCTTTGTCCTGTGGCCTCGCCAGTAAGAAGACGGCGATGAAGCCAACACTAGTGTATTGATCAAGCTTGGCTCGTGCCGCGCCCCTTACCGCGATGACTGTACTGTTGCAGGCATCGACAACTGATCATGCATGCTGGTAAATAAAGTGAAGCAGCACAGTACGAGCAGGAGAAGGAGGGGAAAGAATAAGAACACATCGGACAGAACGCACCCATCGTCGATTTACACCAAGTTATCAAGACTCGATCGGAAACCGATTACCTAACTCATATATTAGGCGATCGCTACACGCCCTATGCTGTCTATGTCAGTCCGGTGCGCACCAACGCGCTTATATCGCTATCTTATTCCGCAGGCGCGTGAGTCTTTCTCCTCTTGCTCAAAGGCTCCACAAACATATCCCCTAGTTTATACTCCAACTCTTCTTTCCTGAGAACCCGGAGGTGACCGGCAATATCACTACCCATTTTATCACACGACAAGACCGGGCCTAACCGCCTCTGCGATCTCTCGAACTCCGCTTTTGCCTTCTTTCTCAACATTTCGTAACCTGGTCGCTTCTCCGGATTGATCTGCAGACATTCGGTTACTAGTTGGTGCAAGGCATTGGAATACATTGCATCGTAACCTGGAATGTCTGTCGATGTGAACGTATTGCCTTCTGCAAATTGGAACGAAGCTTTGATGCAGTCCTCGCATATCTGGTCCGACGTCTCTTTTCCAAGCGTAGTATGCATCAGTTTCCAGATGACCATCCCAAGCGACCAAATATCTGCTTTGGCATTGACAGCATGATCATGTGCTGTCTCTACTATGATTTCTGGAGCCTGGAATCCTTTTGTACCCCAATCTTTCCTACCCTCCAAAGCATCTGTGCTTGGTGAAATCGTCTTGACGACATCGTAGTCAGCAAGGAGAGTTTTTGGGTACGCTAGGTAGGGTTCTTTAGCGGTACTGAGAAAGATGTTCGCTGGTTTGACATCCAAGTGCACCATGCTGCTCGCGAACTTCTTTCTTGGCTTGTTTCCACCTCGCTTTCCTTTCTTTGTCTTTTGTCCCTCCCTTCCGAATTCTGGGCCATTATCTGCTCCTTCTGCCGTCTTGTCTTCGTCCACCGTCTCTCCGCACAACCCCGTGTTCAGGGCACATATGGCGTCGGCCAGCGCATGAAACACCATCCATATAAACTGCTCGGGTATTTGCTTGACCAAATTCTCTTCCTGGTAATAAACTTTGAGAAGTTTGCTCAGATCTCCGTGCTCGGCGTAATCAGAGTACAAGCGATAGTTCAGCGTACCTTCTTGTTGAGAGGCTGCCTCGATGTGATGGCAATGATCACAAAGCTCCAGTTGTCGACTGATATTGTACTCATCTTCGACAAAATTCACCATTTTCTGCGAGCCACAACGTATCCTCTTGCATACCTTCCTCTAGCTGATGTTAGTGCTGTTTAGCGACGTAGGAATTGATGAAGACACTAACTTTCAATATCCTACCGGTTTCATCGCAGAGCACGTACAAGCATACCACTGTGCGCATCTCTCTGGACCCACTGAATCTAGTACGAGAGTCCATCAGCGTCTTGCACCATTGCCATACTTGCGTTCCGTTGTCATGTTCTTCGTCGCGGCCTCTTTTCCTGGTCTGGGGGGGTGCTGCTCTACCAGTATCTGCTTCGGTAAGACCGACCCTTGCTATTGCGATCTCGGTATCACTAGGCTCGTAAGCAGACGTTTCTGTCTCATTCGATGGTTCCGGATTGACAGCCTCAGCAGGTGTCGCTATTCCATGCAACGGTTCTTCTATGCCGCGATCATTGTTTTCTCGGGCTCCCGATTCTGCCTGCATACGGCCTCCATTGATCGCTTCTTGGGGATTTTTCCTAGACGACTCTTCTCCGCTCTCAATCTCGCCATCTGACGCATGACTGACCGCCCCGGATGTGGCACGGTTGATGTATTCCTGTTGCGCCGCGGATGTCATCTTATTCCATACTCGTGAAAGCACACCAGCCTCTTTGATCCCGCCCTTGTATTCTCCGTAGTACAACAGATACCCACGCCGCACATTGTCGTTGGGTAGTTTATTGAACAACTCATTGTGTTTCTGCGACGAGCCGTCAGGTAAAGTCGGTCGATCTGCCATGTGTGTGGTCCAAACTTAAATTGCTCAGTACTGAAGGTGGCACTTGCCATCGTCACCAGAACGCAAGTAAGCTTCAGGCAGTATTTAAGTTCCTCCTCCTTGTCTTGTCTTAAGTCGAGTATGTGTCGAACAAAGGCTTTATACTTCATTGTTCGTGGTGTGTTTGCGGCCACACCCACATGATGAGCTTTGAGTAGATAGATACATCCTGCAGACCTGAATCATACTAGACCATGTATATAGAACGCATTGATGAAAATGGGTGGATTAGATAATGATTTTCATGATATCACCGCCAAAGATGTTTGGTATCGGTCGTTTGCAATCAGGTAAAAATGTCCAGCAGGTAAAAGCCTTGTACACCTAGTTTCTGTAGTATGGGTGACACATCAATACGCTGTAGTCAAGGTTTGTATCTCGAGTGAGCAGGAAATCGATATCTGCATCCAAAATGTCTTGGGTTGCCTCGCGTGGGAGTGATGGCTGCCCAGGTGCTGCATCGGTCTCCTCGCACACCGATTGATCCTGGGCCTTCACTTAATTGAGAGAGCGTTGCAGCCGATACGTTTTGGAACATTACATCAAAATCTAGCTCAAAATGAGTTCCAGACTATCTATGGTGACGTAACACTCACAATTGATATGGAAGGCACCTTCCTCAAGGTTGAGCTATGCTCCCCAACACAGCAAGCGCCCCTCACCTCCAATTTCCCTACGCTAATCTCTCTCTCTCTTTCGCCTATACTTCTGAATATTTGGAAGCAAGGCGCGAAAGTTCTTTCGTCAATCAGTCCGGTCGCAACGTTGCTGCGCAGTATTGCCAACGTCGCTCTTTCCATTCGACGAAGATCTCGGTCGAGCCCCATCACTCCTACCCATCACACCCAGTCATGGCGCAAGAGCAAATCAAGAACACGCGACAGCGACCTCTATCAGGCCCAGTGATTCCTTCGCAACACCGACCATTCGTCGGACCTACCCCAAATATGTTGCCGTCCAATCTTCCAGTCAGGTCCGAACGAAATGCAACGGGCGGCCAGGCCTTCCTGCCTCCCGTGGCACCACCTCACTGGCCTTCTTTTCCGCATCTCAATTATCCATTCGAAAATCCATATCCTGATCTAACAGTGCGACGCCGGCAACACCCACTTCCGTTCAGCATGTCGCGCAATGAACATAACGTCGACCCAAACACTGGCGCAAGAAGCATCGATCTAAAACAGCCGGCGACACCAATGCAAGGCAGTGGTCATGCAAGCTCCGCTGACCAGCGTCATGACTCTCTGACTAAGGGAGACAACGCTCACGTCTCGCCCGCACCACTTCCAACAGGCTGGAACGGTAGTCGTATTCCATCGAACAACGTTCCGAGGAAGGCGCCGCTGGCAGCTCGCTCTTCAGATGATATCTCACCATTCATAGCGAGAAACATACCGCCAACGAATCAACAGAGATCCACGAGTCAGTCAAAGGCAACTTCCGGCCCCTCAAAAGGCAATCGAGTACGCCAGCAAAAGTCCTTCAATACGCCGCCGTTGGGTACCCCTAAGCGAGGAAGGCCGCGACTAGACGATGGAGTTCAGGATAACAACAAAGCTGGTGGGCTGAACAGCCAGGGAGATACTCACATCGGTCAAAAAGCCAGCGCGCAGCCTCCCATCGGTTTGTTTGCGCCTCCGCAGGTATCGTCCGCGATTCCACCGAAACCTGTGAGACCATGCCCGAGGTATGACTACGTCGTACCTTTGGAGTTGGTAGCCACACAAAAAGCCCTTGGTAACTGCTCATTGCTCGAAGCTCTAGGGAACAATCGCTGATAACATTGCTTCTAGGCCCAGACAACTGGAACGAATATGTGCACGTCATGGAGCAGCTCTGGACCGAAGAAATCACCTTTGACGAGTTTGGCGCGCGCACGCAACGGATATTCCAAGTGTTCGATGAGGGCATTCGGAGGAGGTTGAACAATAATGTGGCGATGAAGATGATAGTGCCACGGTTAGAGGAAGAGCGGAAGAAAGGTCAGTCGACTAAGGGTGCGGAAGACGTCTAGGTTAAGCTCTACAAGGGCCATCGGGCCCGCGCATCATGGTGAGGTCATGGACATCGGACTGTGGGAGTTGTGCATGCAAGATGCTAGAAAAGTTCAAGGCTATTCTAGAGTACTCGGTGGTGCGCGCGTACACGATCAATTCCAGGTATTCGCGGCATGACATTCAAAGAGATGATGACCTACGCCTTCGCTTGTATCCATCCTCGTACGCTTGCTTCTTCCTCAATCTTTCCAACCACAAATTGTCTTCACAACGCTCGCCGCCTATCAACTGCTCATATGTTCCGTTCTCCACCCAAAGACGGTCCAAGCCCAAATATATACAGAGCAAGTCGCCGTTTGGTACCGCGTAGTTGATCTCGTCGCGGACCTGCTGCGTCACTCCTTCAAGTTTCAGAAGAGACTCTCGAATCGCCGTGGCACTGATTGTGGAACACGCTGAGGGAGAAGGAGGATTGGCGTTCCGATTGCTAGGGATGAAGATGATGTGCCCACGTTTGCGGGTCAAGCGTGTCCACTGGGTTGTGTTATTAGGGAAGTGACAGCGGGCTAGGATAGTTGCGAGCGGGTGCTTTGAAGCATTTGCATCTGTTTCCATATACGTTAGCAATCAAGGACGATCGAACGGTACCAGAAAGAAGGCTTACCGAACGAGAATGTCCCATCCATCTTGACACTCTCAGGGAAGATCTTGCGTATCTTGGCACACGGCCAGCAAGGCCAGCAGTTTGGGGTCACACTCTCTTTCCCTGTCCATTCAATCTTTTTCCACTTTTCACAGCCTTGCAGTTGTAAAAGATCACCACCGTCGTCAGGCACAAAGTCCATGGGCCGTGTGACATCGCTACCGATGCATATTCCATCATCCCAATCACACAGTTCCTCGACCCTAGCCTTCTGACTGATGTGATCGCCTCCGTACAGTGTTGGGAAGGATATCTTGAAGCCATCCGCCTTCGTTAACCGCTTGATAGTGGCTACAAATAGGTCCAACTTGTCGTTATCGGGCGCTGGGAATACCCACGCGAATCTTCCTAGGCCGTCGTCTTTCCAAAGTTGGCGACGCTGGTAGTGTGAGAGTATAAATGCTTTACCCTTGCCGTCTGTAACGTGGTCCTTTGAAACTAACAAGTCGTCCCTCTGAGCGAAGATCATGACCGCTATAGCGCTCGCATCTGTGTTGAGATAGGCGTGCCAGAGGAGCGCGGCGTGACCTACATGTGGTGGATTAAAAGACCCGGGGTATAGTATGATATGGTTCTTGCGGTCGCGTTGGAGTTCTGGTCCTGGAGATTTGGTGAAGATGCGCGATGAGGAATCAGGAAATCCTTGTATATCTTCGTATGCGCGACGGATGTAGTCTTCTAGATACTTTGTCTGTACACCATCAGAACCCATGGCACCTGCAGATGAGTGTGCCTGGATGATCGTGTTAGCCAAGGAAGGCTGAAGATTACTCTTGCCTAGTTGAGGGTTCGCCATTCTCGACCTACTGCATACAAGGCCCGGTTGCTCTCGAAACAAAAGCCCTACACTGGAAGGCGCTCATAGTGAGAGCTCTTAAGGTCCGTGCATTGTCGCACATAGTGCTGTGAGTATTCACTGGCGATGTTTGTGGTAACACTCGAGGTGAAGCAGCCTCCAGTACTATCTTGTGTCGCAATAGCCGATGTTATGTATACTCTACCATGAGAACAGTGTGTAAGGCTCCGAGTAAGATGCTGCCAGAAATCCCATACTTGGGAGACGATACCCTGCTTGAGTGTTCGAGATTTCGCGGAGTCTGACGCATACAAGAGCTTTGTTGGCAA
>Ga0265780_10000368_pt1 | contig 71547 bp, 45 predicted proteins | sample P1T30metagenome_FD_192432 | JGI IMG/M metagenome (GOLD analysis project Ga0265780, IMG submission 192432) | Plant litter microbial communities from East Loma Ridge, Irvine, California - P1 T30 | ecosystem: Environmental > Terrestrial > Plant litter > Unclassified | place: USA: California...
AGAATGAAAAGGCAGAGAAAATTGAATCGTCCGTGTGGGACACGAGAGTCACCCTCCAAGAATAACCACCACCTCACACGATCTACATTGATCAAGTGAGGTCTGTTCCCTCACTCCGAGCCAACCGCAAGCTTCGCTTTTGGCGGAGTTCAACCCGGTGTCGTCTCTTTCCAGGCCATGCACGTGACGGACTGCGGTCCTGACTCCTGTCGTTGCACTACCTTGTCATCAATCATCCAGGACCTTCTTCAACTTGCTTCCAGCACCCTACAACTCTGATTTGCACCGGCTTGCACCGTACGCCATCAATGCCAGTAAGTGTGATGATCACTTCCTATCCCAGTGATTAATTGGTTGATCATCCGATTCCAAACATCTCGCTGATAGCGACTGTACTGAGCCCAGTTCGATTCGGCCCCTTGTTTTTCTTTTGGGGGTAACCTGCACGAGCTGCAAGTATTATCCATCCATCTCGTCGTCTAGTCCTGTCCCAGACCATCCTTCCAGCAACGCGATCAGCGCAAGTCATTGAGGACCTGCTGTTGCCCAGTGATCGTCTTTGTTCCTCATCGACTTTTTATACCCTCAGATACAATCGGTTCCGGGTTCCATCTTTTCTCATCGCTCCTATTCGCCCATCGAGTCCAAAACACTGCTACCTGTCCATCAATCTAGCTATGATTAAGACCGTGCATCAATCCATCCATTCATCCTACCATCCATCCGACGACACCAACAAACCTCTCACGCACCCGCCATGTCTATTGTTTTCCACAAGCAGACTACACACATACATCGAGCTGACACAGGTAGTACGTTCACCTTACACCTAACTTGCTCCCACCCTATTCTTCCGAAAGCCTCAGGCAAGACATTCAGGTTTGCAAATCAACGACTCAACGAGAGAAAGAAAAATGGGTTTGCCTCCCTTGTTTCATACACACAAGGGACTACTACTACTACTACCACCACTACTAAATGCTATTATTCTACCTTACGAGCGAGAGTATGCCTAGTAAATGAATAAACAACAAAAACCATACACCCGGTTATACGATGATTTAAAGGTTTAACGTATAGAATAATAAGTCAGTATGAATTCCATTCTCTCCCTTCAAAATCCGATTTGGTCGTCTATATAGGTGGCTGAGCTCTACTCATGCATATACAACAATCTTTTACTCAATACTCCTTATTGAAATCCTACCCTATCTATATGGCAAGAGGAAAGTGACCTAATTGTACGAATACAGATTTCCAGGACAAGTGATACATATAACTAGGAGATTAACGAGGCTTCCTTGTCAAGCGAGATCAGATAGATGAGGTTGTCGAATAACAAAGCGGGTTCAGACTCTCACGCCTTCCCAACCACGTCAAATCGAAGCACAAGACTTGATCGAGAGTCACACACATGGCGAAGTAGACTAAAGCGAGTCAGAAAGTGATCTCTCCCTTTTGTTTCCTCTTGTATCCAAAAAGGCAGCCCTCAAGAGGCGGCGTCTATGATGATGATGATGATGATGATGATGTACAAAGCGTATGAGTACACTCCCTTGCTCTTCTTTCTCGGCAGAACTCCGTCGCTAGCAGTGTAGTGAAAGTGTCTTGAGAAAAAAACGATAAACGCCGTCGGAAGAACTGGACAACCCTTTCGCTGAGAATTCCACAACCCTTAAAAAAAAACAAGAGCGAACGGCCACTTAAGCAATCGCGTCCGTACACAGCAAATAGACGATTCCTTCGCCGGGCGAAGTGAGAAAGCTCATATGCGGAGAAAAAAGATCGTCGGGTGGCGTTGCTGAGAGCAGGTAGAATTACGCCGAAGATCAACGAATTCTTGCTGCTCTCATGTCAGCTTGCAGGGACGAGTTCTGCTGCCCTGTTTTGCTCAACGGTGTAAGTTGAGTTGTGGGTGTGGACGGCACTTGAGGAGGAGGAGTGGAAAGGGCCTTTTGGTAGTGACGAGCAAGCCGGTCAGCACTTGAGCCAGCCAATCGTGCACTTTGATCCAAAGTCCACCCGTTGGTGCGCATTTGCATGCGGTGTGAACAGTATATCCTCCGGTAGTAGCATGTGCTGCTCGGGCACAGTCGTATGTGTGGCGGAATGTCGCGACGTCCTAGCGGTTTTGTGGTAGTCGCCGGTCCTCGAGACGATGTTCGTCTCAAACCTGGTATCCGCGGGAGCTGTAGTCTGCAACTTGGTCATTGAGACAGCGGTGCGATCTAACTTCCGATGTGGCGCTCCTTCTCGGGCTTCCAGGTACCTAAATTTCAGTCAGTGTGCAATTCAAGCAATTCATGCCGAATACAACATACCCTCAAAGTTGTGTTTGACCATGGCCATTGGGTCGTCATCCTCGCCGGCACCCATCTGACCAACACCAGGCGAGAAGGAAGTAATCGGAAGCACAACAACATCGCCAACCTTTTTCGCCTGTTTGATACCCGTGAACTGCTCCCAGGTAATATTGCCCTTGCTGGTGGCCATGTCGAAATAGTCCGGATCGTTGAAGAACTTGAAGATCGCGTCCGTCCAGAGTGCGGGACCAGTGAATTCGACAACGCTCTTCATATGGGCCTTGTCTAGCTGCCCGAGGGCTTTGCGACGCAGAGTCTCTTCCGTGATCGATGCGACGACATCAACGAGAACTGGGTGACCGGGTTTAGCCTGAATCGTCCATTGGCAGAATTGGATGCGGCGAGAGTACCACTCGTGCCAGTCAGGGCGATCAGGATCGGCTTCGATGCCAATGACAAGACCGTAGGAGCTGCGAGGAACTTCTGAAGGCACCCACTCCACGGCAGACTTGAGCGCGGTAGTATCAATGTCGGTGTAGATTCCTCCACGGGCGAGAAGGATCAAGTAGCGGAAAAAGTCGGCCTTGAGCACAGGCTGTGGCAGAGCCTCGTATGCTTCCTGGACTTCGGGAATGCTGGCGTAAAAGTGACGGATGAGATGCGAGGCCACGGAATCGGTGATGACCTCGTGCACGAACGAGGGATGTAGCTCAGACCAGGATGCTTCTGCTGGACGGAATTCTTCGCCGAATTTACCATCTGCAGGCGTGTACTTCCAAGTTTGCCAGATGTAGGCCGGGAATTTGCTCTCGGAGTCGTAGGGGAAGATGTATGATAACTGTTTCCTCAGAGGCTCGGCATTGAGCTGGCCCAGTGGTACCTGTGGCTTGGGCCTCCTCACAAGAGCTCTTCCTCCATTGTCACCGTTCCACTCCTTGGTCGTGGTGGAAGCAGGCTTGGGCTGATCCTCCTGCACGGCATTCTCGGGCGGCGCTACTTGAATCTTCTTGTTATCCGAGTAACTTCCTGTCGGTTTGGGCGAGTTGTGTACAGCGAGTGGTGCGACCTCGGATGTATGTGTGTTTTTGAGAAGGATAAAGAAAGTCAAGACGACACAGGCTACCACAAGGGCGCGCTTGAAGGTGAGCATCGCAGCTCGATAGCGTGAGGGTGTTGACTGGAAGAGGAGTGTAGGCGGTGGTAAAGGTTATCGGACTGCAAGATCGCGGGCAGAATGGTGCGCGAAAGTGAGAACGAGAGGCTTGGTTGTGGTGACGGCGAAGTTAACAAGGCCTGCGATCGCGCATGGTTAGACGGGAGTTTGGTGAGTTTGGTGAGTGTAGGGAGAGGAAGAAGGAAGATGACAAGAAGAATGCCATGTGCGTTTCTTGCGTACAACAATAGAGCAGGCTGGCGTGGAGGTGGAGACCGGGAGTGGTGGAGCAACTCACAAAGCGTCGTACTTTGGTTGATGCTATTCTTCGTTGATAGCAAGCCCAATGGGGAAGGCGCGGCTCGCCCAGTGCAGGAACAGAGTGCCTAGACACGGGTAGTGAATGGGAAGAAAGATAAGATGCACGTGAATGTGAGTGAATAATGCATGTGAGTGGAATGGCGAGAAAAGAAAGAAAGGCGATTGTTTCCCAGCCAGTCCTGTGTCCTTTCCTGTCTGTCCGTCCGTGTATCTTTCAACTTTCCATCATCAGCCCTGGCCTGGCCTCGCGGCACCACAGCACGGCCTGACTAGTGCAACCCGTCCCGCCAAACGGCCAAGCCGCCGACAAGGGTAGCGCGACGAGGCACTTGTCACCGTGTATCTCTGCACGAGTACATGCATGACATGACACTCCATTGTTGTCACTACTCGCCGCCGCTTCACGCCACGACTTCCCCGACTCGATCACATCAATCACATACATCACGACAATAATAACCATCCATGCCGTCCTCGTATCGGACATCTCACTACACCTGTGCAAGCTCCCGCCGTAAGCAACACGGATGCATGGCGCTAGCACGGTGGGAACGGCGATTACGACGGGCTAGCCACGCGTAATCCTTCTCAGCCAAAAGGGAAAGGAAGAGGAATAGGCAATCAGCTTCCTCCTCTCGATCTGCAGTTACCGGGAGCCAGCGACTAGTACCGGGAATCCGCGAATTGCGAAACAGGAACGCCGTGCTGACTTGCTGACGTGCTAACTATAAGACATGGCTGTGCTGTCCATTTGTCGTTCTCATCAAGCCATCTCCTGACGAATGTCTTGTTGTCTCCATGCGATGCTACCTGCTTGCTTGATTACTATGCACCGCCGCTGTATGCAAGCAGGTCCGATCTTGTTCGCACCCGGACCGGAAGCAAATGCAATCATCATCATAGCACAGCATCATGCATTAGCTTATCATTGATTGCGCAAGGAGTTCTCGGCCACTTACAGGCCTACAGGCTACAGCAGCACTGCACGGCAGGAACGCTTAATCTACCCCAAACAAGCTCCTCGTCCTCAAAAGCCTAGAAGTCCTGACCTTCCTGAAACCCTTCTCTTCCACGCGTCAAATAGTCAATATGCGACGAGTGTTGACGACGTAGGAAAGCTGTCTTGTGCTAAGCGATGAGCAGTGCAGGTTGTCAGATTGACATTTTAACCGTCGGAGGAAATCCGATTCTGCATTATTATATAGTACCTCACATGAAGACTCCAACCACTCTCAAACACCCCTCCCTACACGTGCGAGTAAAATACGGCAAACACGAACTAGGTCCTTCGTCTTTATATTCCACCATCTCTTTTCTCCTGCCAGAGAGCTGACAAAAGCAGCATGCAGCCAACAAACCTACCCACCCATCGCATCACATCCCCATCCCGTCCCTCAAGCCTCAACCAAAAACTAAAGCCAGCTCGCAAAAAAACATAAACAACTTTCCCCTCGTACTCCCCCACCAACCGGACCATCTCACCTCTGTCCACTCGTATTACAGTACAGTACCTGCCCGTGAGCTCCCGTTACCGAGGTTCGGGGTCAACAATGCAATGTACAGTACAGTACATCGTACCACACGTAAACACAGGCACAGGCACAGGCACAGGCACCATCGCGGCAAGGTACTGTGATCTTGTGGTTGGTATTCTGCAACCATTACCGCGACTGTGGAACAAGATACATGTAACTATTAAGACAGCGACAGCGACAGCTGCAAGGGCAACAAAGAGAACAAGTGTACGCGGACAAGACGCTGTGCAACACGAGGTCTTTTCCGACCTGTCGTAAGTGGAGCCTACCAAGGGTCTCGCAACTCATCACCAGATACATAGGTGATAATAATCACGATGGCTATATTTTTATTCGTACAACCTCACATACAAACCACACGCAGACATACAAAAGATTCGACGGTTTCCTTATTTTTTTCTCCTCCTTCTCTCTTGGCTCGTTTCGTTTCGTTCGTTCGGGTCACTCATAACTCCACCTCTCCATCGCCCCGGTGAATTATCCGTAGCCACGTCTCGGGTTTCGTGTCGCTGGAGGGGCGCCATGGGCAGCAATATGGAGGGAGGACGTATTAGGAATGGGAGAGGAAAAAAAGAAAAGAGGACATAGAAGGTTTCCTTTTTCCATTTTGTTCATCTCGACTATCGCGTCTGCGGACTCGTAGGTCTGCCCCAGAAGTCCAGCGAGGCGATTACGTCCTCGCCCAGCTCGTCCTCATACGCAAACAGAATCTGTCAAGGCAAGAAGGGTCAGCACGTATGTACACACAAACGGGAAATACGGTGGGAGAGAGTCGAGCAACGTGAAGGGAAAGCAAGAAAAACTCACCTCTCGCGAGCTCGAGTGCAGGAATCGGATATTCTTGTGCGTCTGTATGCACACCAAGCCACCCGTGTCGCTCTGCCGGATCTCAATGAACTCGGGCTCAAAGGCCAGAATGTACTTCTCGCCCCACGTGGCAAAGGCGTTGGGCGCGCCCTCCCACAGGATCTTCCAGTCGCCGCGAGCGCGCCAGCCGTTCTTATTGACGTAGAAACTGAAGTCCGTGTAGCAGAGCAGGAATTCTGAGGTGTTGCGCTCGATGTAGATGGGCTTGACACCGCCTTCGCGCCGGGCGACAAAGTCGAGCGAAGTGTCTGCTTGGTCGAGCAGGGACTGTGTTTCGAGAGTCTCCAATGAGACGATTTCGAAGCCTTTGGCGCCGCCGACGCAGAGCTTGGACCGCAGGAAGTGAATGCTGTTGCTTTCCATTGGGATGTAGAATTCCTTGTGCGGCTTGAGCACGTCCTGACCCGAAGCGAGCATCTTGGCCAGGCCGGACTTTTTCTTGCCTTTGGTCATTGAGTCCATGGGCTGGTACACCTTGACTGTGGAGCTCAGAGAGCTGGATTTCACGCAGCACACAAGAGTCTGGCCATTGCACATGCCAGCGTTGATGTAGTTGGCATGGCAGATCTTACGACCCTTCTTCGAAGGCCCTGCAATGCCTTCGTCCGTGTCCAGAGCATCCAGGGAGTATGAGTAAACGTCCTTGTCGCTGAGAATGATGAGAATTTGACGCTGCTCCAGAACCTCGATTTGCGTGACCAGTCGTGCCTCGAGGACCTTTTTGGGTTTCTGCGAAGAGTCGTTGGGCCTGCGGTCGCATACGTAGACGCCATAATCTGTGCCGATGACAAGCTTTCTGCCACCATCAATGGGTCGACAGCAGTTGATTCTGACCGACGAAAAGAAGCCCTCGTTCAGCTTGCTCATGGTGAAGATCTTGTGCCTCTCTGACAGCTTCTCCTTTTGTGCCAAAATGAGCTTCATCCACTTCTCACGCTGGATCTGGTTTGTACAAAATAGCGTGAGCTCATAGCCACCCTTTCCAAGGCCCTTGAATGTGATGGGGAATCCTTGCTCGCTAGGCGTAGCGCGAGCTGCAGTAGCTCTTCCGACACCTGGTATCATGCTCGAAGAAGGTCTCTTAGAGATTCCTTGCCTGGGCAGCACAGTGTCCATTTCCTTGATTTGCAGAAGCTCGAGCGGGATGGGCTTGCGGTAGACCTTCATCTCCTCACGCTTGTTGACTGTCTTCGACCTGACAAGGAGCACCGCATGATCGAAGAGGTACGCTGTGATGTCTGCTGTTTCCGACGTGGGCGTCTTCTTCAGCGTACTCTTGAAGATCAGTTGTCGGCTTTCTTCCGTCAACTTCAAATCCATGTGTGGGATCGCGCCCCACTTCAGCTGCGAGTTCAAGCTCATCAAGTTGAAGTGGTTCTCTGCCTTGCCAGACTCTTCATTGACCTGCGCGAGTACCTCTCTGATCATCGTGATCGCCTTGGGAATGTCCTGCCTGTCCGGGTTGTCCTCCGTGGTCTGCTTGAGAACGTTTTCGAGGAGAAGAGGATATCTCGCCAATCTCGTGGTGGGTTTGGTCAGGTAACCGTTCAATTCAAGTTTGCGGGACTCCTTCAGACGTTCTGTTTCATCCACGAACCGCTGGAAAGCTTGATTTGAGGTCTTTTCCCTCTCAAACTCGAACTTGCCGAATAGCTGGTTGGCGCCATACTTTATGAACGGGCTGAATTGTTGCACATATTCCACAAAGACGTCACCGATGTTTCGCACGACGGGTGATTGCTGCTGGCGACGCGTCAATGCACTTGCCAGCCTTGAATTGACACTGTGCACTTCCTGGCAGTTGGAGAACACGGTGCGGATAAACTTTTCTCGTCGGTGTTCGGGAATAGGTGAAATCTCTGCCAATCTCAAAGGCTTGATCCAGAAGTCGCGCAGGTACTCCAGATCCTTCACGAAGTCCCGTTCTGTGTACATGAGCTCCGAGATGACTTCCTGGCGGTTCTTTTCCTTGTCGCTAACGCTGTTCGCCACTTCCTTCGATACTGAGTTGATCCAGAGCTTTTGTTCACTCTCCGCCTCGTCGTGAAGACTTGATCTCGAAGTTTCGCGTTTCAAACCGGGCGTTTGTTTCAAATTCAATCTTTGCTGCTGTTCCAACCTCCTCGGACATGCAATTGAGTAACAAAGATTGTCACGGCTGCAGGTTGGCGAATAGCACTCTGTGAGCAAAGTGAATACGCCGTTCACCTCAGGTTGCTCGTCCGTAAGGGTCTCCTTGAACTGATATATTTCGTTCGGTGAGTCGCGCAAACGGTGGGAATACGCCACTTCATGGAAGTACTTTTGCGCGTCGAGTGACCTTCCCAGAAGAAGTGCAAGATTACGATCGGATGTCCTGATGATGTACGCAATGAGCTCCACAGCCTCGTAGCCTGTGAAAGCGTTCTGATAGACCAGACCATCCTTTTCTCTTTCGCTCACCGCCACCCGTTCGCGGAAAGCTTGTGCAACATTGGAAAGCATTGCACCGTATACGAGTGATGGACGTTTCTGTGCGACCATTGTGCTGCCTTGAGTCATTTGGCTGTTAGACCGCTGTGCTCCGGCGCCAGAAGGTCTTGGAGAGTGGTGTTCGCCTGGAGAGGCTATGGTCGACGCCATTGACATCGTCCTTGATCCTGCGCTTCCGTTGCTTTGGTGCTTGCCGTCGAGATGCGATGCGCCTGATGCGCGGTCAGGGTAATAGCCATTTGTAAGTGTCGAGTCCGTGTGCATTGTGTCACCAGATTCCCGCCTCCGACTCGGGATGACCCTACCACTCATGGTCTGCGTGTAATCCTGATCTCTTGTGTACGAGGACATGGACATCGTCCGCTCATCGCCTGCTCGCTCAGGAACCACTCTCCCCTGCGCTGTAGTTCGAGCCAGGTGGCTTTGCGAGATGTACGGTTGTTGCCGGAATGCGTTGGCCGGGGCTTGGCTATGGCCGCCGCCACCTGGAGGTGGAGGCTGGTATGCCGGACGTGGGTTCGAGGCAAGCGATTGAGTGCGGTAGCTATCGGTACTGAGAGCGGGCGCTCCAGGTGGGTATGGTCGCTGGGTAAAGGATCGTTGGTATGGTGCGCCAGCTGGTGGACCCCGAGGATCCATTCGCTGCGGTTGGCCATAGGGAACGCGGTCTGGGCGGACTGGCTGCGGCATATTCTGACTCGGAGGGATCGGTCGCCTCTGCGGCGGATTTTGTAGCGGGCCATTGGGATATCCTGAACTGTGCATGCCATCCGGGCGTGGCGGAGGGTAGCCGTTTGGCTGCTGGCCGGGTCGTATAGGCGGCGCCCTAGGCATGTAACCAGACACAGAGCCCGACATGGTGTTTGCTCTCTCCTGGGACATGGGCGGTGGCGGCGCGCCCATCATGGTCTGACTGCGACCTGATGCCGTTGGAGGTGCGGTGCCGAAGATATTGGAAAAGGCCGCATCTCGCTGGGCAGAAGAAGAAGAGGAGGCCGGACCATGGTTGGGCGGGCGGCCGTAGTCGCGCCCTTGCTGAGCCTGATACTGTGCCATATCGCGCGTGCAGTGTTGATGTCGGCAAGCAGTCTACCAGAACGGCATCCGTGCCTCCCCCGGTGCCCACGTTCGCACCGTTGGTAGAGGGTCCTGCGGCGGCGGCGAAGGCGGAGGCGGCAGGCGTAATTGATAGTATGGATAACAGGGTCTCTAGAAGATGTTTTGGCGGTCACTAAGGGTGGAAGTTAGTGAGGAGTTGGTGGTGGAGAGGTGGAGAGGTGGTCGCCGACGGGAGATGGATGTGCTGTGTGAGGGTGGCCCTTGAAGCCGTGTGGTTTTGGGGCCAGAGCGAGCGAGCGCGGACTTGTGTTAACTAAGCGTGGCGTTTGGGACTCTTCACGACAGCAATAATGTCGCAAGTACATGTAGTAGTCCTGTGCAGTGATATATTGATGTGTGAGTACGCATACGGATTTCTATAGTAGTATTGATGTCGTTCCCCCTCACCTGCCGTAGCCCTTTCTCGCGCAACGCCCCAGTGTGTTTCGCCTACGATCACGTGAAGCCCGGGCACGGATCCGCCGAACCTCCTCTGCCTCTTGCTACCTACCTTAGCTGCACATCATCACGTCTCGATAGATCACCGACCGACCACCCCAACACCACACCACACGCCGCTCATCATGGATTCGGCATACACTCCTCGGTTTGCACCGTTCCTGGGCATGGTAAAGCAGCACCCATCGTTTCTCAGTAACTCGTAACATGCGCTAACGTGGTATCGCAGGCTGGCATTGCATTCGCCGTACGTTCAACCGCGCTATACATACCTGCAGAATAACCGCTAACAGCATGCCGCGTAGATGATCTTCGGATGTATGTTCAACAAATTGGAGAGTTAAAGCGGTTAAAGGGATGCCCACTAAGTACAACAATAGGCATAGGAGCAGCATACGGCACAGCCAAGTCTGGCATCGGTATCGCTGGTGTCGGTACCTTCAGATCCGACCTTATCATGAAGGTGCGCAATGTGTGAAGAAGGAGGAGCGGACACTGGACCAAAGGCTGACACGAGATGCAGTCCCTCATTCCGGTTGTCATGTCTGGTATCATTGCGGTGTATGCCCTGGTGGTTGCTGTCTTGATCGCCGGTAACATGAGGCCGCCACCTGAGATGCAGTACAGTCTGTTCAACGGGTTCTTGCACTTGGGCTGCGGTCTGAGTGTAGGCTTGACTGGTCTTGCTGCAGGCTACGCGATTGGCATTGTTGGTGACTCGGTATGTGTTGCACATTCAACAGACAAGCAGTGACGCATGCGTTGGCACAAATGCTGACTCTCTGATAGGGCGTGCGCGCGTACATGCAGCAATCGCGAATCTTCGTGGGCATGGTCCTCATCTTGATTTTCGGCGAAGTTCTTGGACTCTACGGGTATGGCGAGCAACCCAGTCTGGATCTCTATGCATCGTGCTAACCTCTACACAGCCTGATTGTCTCCCTCATTTTGAACACCAGAGCACAAGGCTAGACGTTTTGAATTGCGATATTCGACATCTAGACCGATTTTGAGCAGAGTGATGAACCTCGACATCAAGGAGCGGAAATTGAGAGGACACTGCAGAGACACTGTGAACAATCAACGCCCAATATCCGCCGAAATATGGCTATGTTGACTGCCTCCGAGGAATGAGAGCACCTGTAACGGTTTCACGTGGGCATGCAAGTGGCGTTTTTGGTCCACCCTGGAGCATTGTAGTGGCGCCATTTGGGAGTTTAGACTTATTCAAAGCGTCTGTACATCAACCACATTGTATACACAATCACTCCCACCGGGTCATGCTCTACATATTCACCCTGAGACCTGATGCACGACCGCGAGTATGATCAGCTGTTCTCTAATACTGACATCACCAAACTCGATCATGGAGGTTTGGCAAAAGTGGGTCTTTGCCATGTGCCTGCATGTGTCAGCTTGCAGCGTTTTGTGGCTGTTTATGCTTCCACGTATATGCAACTTGAACCATGAGCACGGGTATGGGAAATATTTGCAGGCACGGATATCCTGGTCGGCGTGTTCATCGAACAATTTCCAGCACACGCCCGACATGGCGCGCAAACAAGCAATCCGCAAGGCTGCATGAGCGAGTCGATACTTGCCGATTTGCGGCCGAATGATGTCAGATCGCAGGATCGCATGGAGCCTTTCAACCGTCCAGTCCATGTCAACCCTAAGCCCCGCCGACAAGCACGAGAAACTCGCCTGTCACTGTTCTGTCCATTGTCCCCCTCGTCTCTCACCAGCCTCGCCTTCTTCCTGTCAACAATAGCTGTTCTCTCGCCGACGCCCAGCCCGTACCCACCACCACCTGCATCACTTGCACCCAGGCATCGCTCCAGCACCACCCAGCCTTGGACTGCGGCTGAACGAGAGTTACACCACCGCTCCTGTGCATTGAGTCTTTCTATCCAACAGGCTTGTGCATACGACCTGCGCTCCCGGACCGCTACGCACATTCACCGCCGGACTAGGGAAATGAAGGAGACTTGAACGCTCCAGCCCGCGTATACCCCACCCTTCAACTGCACGAGTAGCACACTTGCGCCGATAACATACAACACTTCGAATCACTCTCAGACCAACACAATCATGGCTCCTGGAATCGTTGACAAGATGACTTCACGTCTCCACCGCATGAGCCACAGTAGTTCGGAAGGAAAGGAGAGTCGAGAGACTTTCTCTGCACGCGAAGAAGAGAAGGCGAAACTTGCGGAATGGCAAGCCGATACCAAACCTATGGAGGTCTCGGAGATCATGATCGATCCCCAGCAAAAGCGTGTCGGCCACTCGTCGAAACTTCTGCGAAGAGACGACTTTGAGTTTATGAAAACGTTGGGCACGGGCACGTTCGCCCGTGTCTGGCTGACCAAATTCGCAAATCGCAAAGGCTCGGACAAGAGCCAGGTGTTTGCACTGAAAGTGCTACGGAAGGTGGATGTCATTCGTCTGAAGCAGGTGGAGCATGTGCGCAATGAGCGCAACGTGCTGGCTTCGGTAGCCGGCCATCCCTTCATCACAACAATGGTTGCCAGTTTCCAGGATGCCGATACACTATACATGCTGTTGGACTACTGTCCTGGAGGTGAAGTCTTCTCGTACCTGCGAAGGGCGAGGCGATTCAACGAGCCGACAAGCCAATTCTACGCGGCAGAAATTTGCCTCATCCTGGAGTTCTTGCACGACAAGGAAGGCGTCGCATACAGAGACTTGAAGCCAGAGAACATTCTCATCGATGCAGAAGGCCACCTCAAGCTCGTGGACTTTGGTTTTGCCAAAAAGATTGAAAGCAGTGCGTCCCCCGGACGCGACCCAATGGTGATCGACTCGACTGACTTTTCCTCTACAGGAGAAACCTATACCCTCTGCGGAACTCCCGAGTATCTCGCACCCGAGGTCATCAAGAACACTGGTCATGGCACAGCTGTTGATTGGTGGGCTTTTGGCATCCTGATCTACGAGTTTCTCGTCGGCCAACCTCCATTCTGGGACCAAAATCCCATGAAGATCTACGAACAGATTGTCGAAGGCAAAGTTCGCTATCCCTCAGCGATGAGCGAAGATGCTCGCGACTTGATCGGCGGCCTTTGCACCGTGGATGTTAGTAAACGACTGGGACACACATCTGGAGGCGCCTCCACGATCAAGGCGCATCCCTGGTTCAAGAACATTGACTGGGATGCACTGTACCACCGCAAGATGCAGGGTCCTATCGTCCCGCATCTGAAGAGCGCGGACGACACTAGGAATTTCGATGAGTACGATGCTGAGCCGGTACACAGGGACCAATATACTCAGGTAAGTTTTCATCCCTGCCGATAATCCAACACGGCGAAGCTTCGCTAACGCCCTGGTGCCGCAGGAACAACGAGACAAGTACGACAGCATGTTCGCCGATTTCTAGATGAGGATATGTGCTCTTGACGAGCCCGTCGGAAGAGTGGGGCGGATATATGCATGTGTGTCTTGAGAACCAGCGAGCCAGGCGTTTTTTGGGAGCATCTAATTGTGAGCGCGGCTTCACGTTGGGGGAGGCACTCGGCCTTTGACAGGCCCATGTTGATTGATGTTGAGAGCGTGCTTTGACCATCTTGTGTATAGTGGGGGCTCGGCTACGTCGCTTTGAAGTTCATGAGCTACTATTGAAACGAATGTGAGTGAGATACATCATTGGAACGACATCTGGCACTGCAATGTTAATACACGTTATAATTTGCTTCGTGTATCCCAGAGCAAGCATCAAATGGTGCATGGCTTCTATCAGAGTTTGGACCTCCTCTCTCACACCCCGCTCCGTCGCCGCTGAGTTGTGGAGTTGTGGATCAAGAGCCGCCCGTTACCTTATGCCGAGCCCGAGGTGATGTGATGGTCGAGCATGACCTCCATCGTGTTGATCTTAACTCACGCCATGGCTGCCACCGCCAGTCTGCCTGCTGCTCGACACATGCAGCTGGCATCCAGGTACGATGTTTACAAGGATGCTGGCTAGGCGCCGGCTTACCACAAGCATTCGCCGAGCAGCACTTCACTTCCCTGCGCCAGTTACAGCTACAGCTACAGCTACTAGAACCCTCCTCACCATATCCCACGACCGCGGGCCTTCGGAACCGGCATTGAGCGAGCAGACAATCCCTCAGCACTTCTCCTCTATTGTCTCCCAGTTTGGCGACCGCAATGCCGTCGTATCCCGTCACCAGAGTGCAATCCTCACATACTCGACGCTGGACGAGCAGAGCAACAGCATAGCACGGGGCCTGCAGTCTCTAGGAGTGCGCAAAGGCGATCGCGTCGCAGTTTCGCTCGGCAACAACCTCGAGTTCGCAAGCTTAACCTATGCCTGCTTCAAGCTAGGAGCGGTTTTGGTGCCGCTAAATCCGAGCTTCAATTCGCAGCAGGTCATTGCCGCGCTGAGCCATCTGGATGCGAGTCACTTGATCATTGGCACCGAGACGAATCTGAGCAGGAAGCCGCCGAGGAACAACGGAGAGCTACTGCGGAAAATTTGTCCTGGCATTGATGGGAGTGGAAAGGTCGAGTCCGAGGCGGTGCCCTCGCTCAGACAGATTGTCTTGGTGGATAACTCGGCCGGACGGGTCGATGCTCAAAGCATGAGAGCTGCGGTACTGTTCCAGGACCTGTTAGGCTCGTCCAAGCAAGCGCTGCAAGATCAAGGGTTGCACAAGGACGACGTGGTGAATATCCAGTTCACTTCCGGCACAACGTCCATGCCCAAAGCGGCTTGTCTGTCACATCGATCAATTTTGAACAACGGACTTCAAATCGGTGACCGTATGCTCTTGACTGAGAAAGATGTCATCTGCTGTCCACCGCCATTGTTCCATTGCTTTGGCTGCATATTAGGCTACATGGCGAGCGCCACCCACGGCTCCTCGATCGTCTTCCCTACAGAAGCCTTCGATCCATTGGCAGCTCTCAAAGCTGTACAAGAATACAAAGCCACTGCCCTCTACGGTGTAGCAACCATGTTTCTCGCCGAGCTAGAACTCCTCGCCAATGGCACAATTGCCCACGAGGGTTTCCAGCACCTTCGCACAGGCATCGCAGCCGGTAGCTCCGTTCCAGCGGAACTCATGCGCAGGCTCCACAAGATTCTCAACCTAGACGAGTTGACCATCTGCTACGGCATGACGGAAACATCGCCCGTCAGCCTGATGACACGCACCGACGACCCGATTCAGAAACGCATCGACACCGTCGGCCGCCTGCTCCCGCACGTCGAAGCCAAAGTGGTCGACATCACCGACAACACCAGGACTCTGCCTATAGGCGAGCGCGGTGAACTCGCCGTGTCCGGCTACCTGGTGATGAAAGAGTACTGGGGCGACGAGGCGAGGACGAAAGCAGCGTTCCTCCCAGACCACAAGCAGCCGGGCAAGAAATGGATGCTCACGGGCGACGAAGCGAGCATGGACGCCGAAGGCTACGTGAGCATCACCGGGCGGATCAAGGATCTGATCATCCGCGGGGGCGAAAACATTCACCCGCTCGAAGTCGAGAACTGCCTACTCGCGCACGCGGACGTGCAGGAAGTCAGCGTCGTTGGCTTGCCAGATGAGAAGTACGGCGAGGTCGTCGCTGCTTTTACCGTTCGCAGAAAAGGCTCTGCTCTAGACGCCAAGGAGGTCAGAGACTGGGTTCGTGAGAAGCTCAGTGGGCATTTGGTCCCTAAATATGTGTTCTGGGTGGACGATTTCCCCAAGACGGCTTCAAACAAGATCCAGAAGTTCAAGCTGCAGGAGTTGGGCGCGCAGATGTTGCGTGAGGGTCTGAGGAAAGATTGAACGGGCCTGGAAAATTGAATGAGTGCTCGTGTCATGTTTGATTATATGAATAACGATCTGCTGGTCCGGGTATACGAATGGAAAACGCCGATAATGGTGCCCATACCGGAAGCCGCCTGTATGCAGCCGCTTGTGTAGTACTTTCACGCCAGTTTCTAGGAAATAAGGTGCAGGCCACAGTTTTATTTGAATGTTCAAACTTTTATCCCTTTATCTATCCCCTATCCCCTATCCCCTCAATTACTCTCGCAGACCAAGGGACCTTTCTCCGCACTCCACGAGCAGCCAATCAGGCTTCCTACAACACGTCCAAAACATCCAAAGCATTGCACTGCTTCTTTCGTGCGCCGTTGAGCTCTAAGTCATCCCCCCGTTCGTCGTCTTCATCTCCGCTAATAAATTGGCCGTGATCATGAGAAAGAGAGGAACATTCTGATACGAAGACCTGCAGTAATCTGGGTATCTACCTAATTCCACATGACAGAAACCCAAACGCCCACCCTCCGAGAAGAGGGACACCGAGTAAAATGAGGGTTTCCAACCAATTTCCAAGCCAAGGTTCGAAAGAATTCCATGCTCATTCAGTCGGTCTGTTGTTTGCTGTTTGCCAAGAATGGGAGTCAGCAGCTCCGGCGCGCGCCTCATCACCAGTCGCGGCAGGCTGGGTAGACTGTCCCACAGGCGCGAATGGAATCGGTCCTGTGGCCGAGAAGACGGGCAGCTGTGATCTGTTGTCGATAACAATGTTCGAAGAGCTAGCCGCACTGTCCGGAACGCTGGGGTTCCCTTCAAAGGTAGTCTGGGATGGTTGAGGACTCTCTCCCGCTGGAGGAGGCGGAAGGTTCGCAGGGAAAGACATTGCGCGCGTGGAAGAAGGGCGGCTTGAGGGTGGCGTTTTTTCCATTACTGGCACGAAGCGGTAGAGCGAGGACTCGCTGGAGTTGCGAGATTGCTGGAGGTGTTGAGGGCGGATAGCGGGTGATGTGAGGGGAGATGGAGTTGCTGAGGTCGGTGCTGCCGATGCTACTGGCGGTGGATATGCTGTTGCGTTAGACGGGTTGTATGCTGGCATGTTGGAGGGAGGTGATATAGTCGCTTCGTATGGCTTTTGAGTGGTGTCAGCCTGCGATGCTGCGGCCGTTGCTGCTTGTGCAAGTGGCGCTTGGGTGGCGGCAATCTCATGAGGCTGACGTGAAGATGATGGTCCTTGAGGAGGAGGTGCAAAAGCCATCGGCTCTTGGACGTGCTTTTGGACAGCAGCGATCGGAGCTCCTGCATTTCCAACTTCTGGTCCGAGTTTGGCCCTCTGTGCTGGAGTCACCCTTGACTCTGCTAGTTTGGCATCTTTTGCTGCCTTATTGATGCGTCTAGTCTCGGCACCTTTCAATGCTCTCGCCCGCCTCTCGCTGTCGAGTCGCTCTTTCATCTTGCGGTCATGCTCTTCCCGTGTGCCGAGCTTGAGCGTGACCTTTTTCAATCCATTCGTCAACGCATCCATGGCTGAGTTGGGAGACATGGCACTTTCAGCAGGGTTGGCGATGGGTGATTGTGCTTCAGTAGGCTGAGGTGCGACTTGTCGGAACGGCGGAGCAGGCTGACGCTTGGAGGTTGCGAATGGCGAGACTGGGGCGCTGGCAGGAGCTGCTGTATTTTTGAGCTTCGGTGGCGCACGAGTCTTCTTGTTTAGAAGTCCGCCAGAGATGTTGGCTGGGGCGGGTGGGGGTTGCATAACATTGGTAGCCGTAACAAGTGGAAGTACAGGAGAAATGTCGCTAGCTGATTCGATTGGGTCGGAGTTCAGTGTGGCTGCCAAACTTGAGCGTCTGCTCGATCTTCTCGCTGGTGCTGCGGATGGAGCAGGTTCATTTGATATTGGCAAGTCGGCAATAGTACGACGACGATCTGCACGTGCAATCTCGTCTGGGTTCTCGCGATAGCTTGGTTTTGCCCGTGTGCGTAGTTGGCGAGGTCTCTCAGCTTGATCTCTCTCTACCGCAGAGGGGGCGACGGCGACCTTCTTCGGGCCAGCGAGCTGCTCTGGTGTGCAGCTTTTCGTCTGTCGATCTTGCGGGATCAGGAGATGTGCCAACTCTTGAGTAGCAACGACCCAATCGATCTCTGGCGCCGGTGGCGTTGGTCCCCGCGGACGGACTGCGTGTGATTCCCTCATTGTGCCAGAGATCGATCGCGCGAACTTCTGAGGATCATATACTTTGTACGCGAAGGATTCAGTTGGCGTGGCGTACGTCGGGAGATTACCAGTGCGGAACTTCTTTCCTCCCGGAGCGACAGGCGGAGGTGGGTTGACCTTCATCTCAAGTGCAGTGAGATTGTCTTCATGCCACCAATGCGTATCGTACGACAACCCGTTGCCGCTGTTCTGTAGCGAGAGGCTCTGGATGTATTGATCGATTCCGAGAGATGCATTCGGTGGGGTTGGTGCGGGCGGCTTCGAAGGTCTGCTGAGACCAGACAGATGACTGAGCACACCACTGCAGAGCGCACGATCGCTGTAGCCGCCTTCCAAAACACTGATGACCCGTCCGTCGCATCCTGTTCCCTCCTCTTGTGCCAATTGAACAATGTCTCTCGTGAATCTAGCGTAGAACTCGGTTGGTACGTTGACTTTGTGTCTTTGCATACCTGCTCCTTCCCATTCGGAAGCGTCAAAACCAGCAGAGATGAAGATTGCAGCTTTCGGTTGAACCTTGCCCTCCGCGTGCAGTCGTGATGTGTGGTGCTGCAGAAATCCACGCGCCTTTTCGAGCAACACCTTATACCGCGATTCATACAAGTCCCAAAACTCATCTACGGTCTTCCAGGGTTGCAAGTGAACGTTCCAGATCGATTGACCGTGTGCGTTGTCGATGCAGAGACTTGCGGCTTGTACTTTCTGGTCATCGCCACCTTCACAGGGATAGCTGTTGATGTCGTGCAGACTGTAGTATCCAATATCGGGTCCCAATTTCAGCTTGCTGTTGGGTCTTGCATTCAGGCGTTTAATGTTGTTCTTGCTGTTGCGGTCCCATGTAATCGATTGACTACCATCTCCATGATGCAAGTCAAAATCGATTATGGCGGCGTGAGTCAGACCATGTGTTTGCGCCGCGTATTCCACGCCAACATGAACATTGTTGATCCAGCAGAACCCAGAAGGGTAATCGGCACTGCAGTGGTGCCCGGGTGGACGGACAGCGACGAAGGCACGCCTGATTTGTAGTTCAGGCGCGAAAATTGCATCGACCGCATCTGCAACGCCACCCATGGCTCCTTGGAACGCGTCTAGAGATTCTGAGCAAAGGTACAAGTCACCTTCGTGCAACGTGCGCTTCTCGCCGTCCTCCGTGGTTGACTCTCGAGCCAGCTCTTTCTCTCCCTTGGCCAGACGTTCGCCCGCAGTATCGCACATGCCTCGCAGCTCGCGCATCCACGCGGTTCCGTGAACGTTCGTCACAAAGTCACTAGTAACGTCCAGCGTTCGCGCAGTCCTTCGGATTCTGAACGGCGGCTGATCCTGAACTTCCTTATCGATCGTGGGCGCATTGGCTCCTCCCTCGTGGTGACCGCCCATGCGAACGAAAGCTGTTGCGGCGCCCAGGACGCCAGCATGTAACCGTTCTGGTCGTTCAACGATCATTGAAAGGGCGCCTTTGCTGGTGCGAGGCCGCGAGAATCGGTGCCCGTAGCAAGCATCATGCAGCACGACCATCGTATCTGAATCCACCGTCTCTAAACGCAGGAGCTCACGTGCAAAGTGCACTTTGGCAATATCCGGTGGCGTCAGGTAGACTGGTTCAGCAATGACTTCCATATTGGACTGTGCTTGGGCTTCTCGCAAACCGGAGATCAAGTTACTGATTGATTTCTTTGGAGTGATTCGATTCCCAGGGTCGTCTAGATTACGCTGCGGCGAAGGGCCACCGAGCGACGAACGCGAACCCTGTCTACCTGGACGTGGAGAAGAAGCGGATTGTCGCAGAGCGAAGGACGAGGAAGGACGATGCCCCGAAGTCGGCGTAGGCGGCGCGTTCCTGGATCTCGATGTTTGAGGAGTGACAGCACTGTATCGACGGCCCTGCGAGAGATTCATATTCCTCATAGTGTTGCTTAGTTCGTCCGCGTCCGTGACGCTCGTCGCGTGCGACAGGGCAGACGGTGAGCGCATTGAGGCGGGTGAATTCGACGGCCGATCCATGCTGGCGGTTCCGCGACCCAAACAAGGTCGGATCCAGATTTGAAGATTTATCCAGACAATTATTTAGGTGTGGCGAGGGAAAAGACGTTGTTTGTTGGATACTCTGCCCCCCAAACAGTCGCGTCATTTCAAACGACGTGCAGTCGCCCGCGTCGTCTCTTGGCTCCGATTGGTTCCAAGGATTCAGACTCGCTCGTCTTCAAGAACATCCGAGACGACTCCAATTAACTGATTACTGGAGAACCTCTAGAAGACGAAACGGGACTTTAAATCATATTCGAGTAAACACTCCTCGTTACTCCTCTCACCACACATCAGCCATGGCGGACTCAACATCAACACCACCTTCATCAAAACCCACCACCTCCGCCTCCGACGACGCAGCCTACTACACCTGGTCCTCCTTCTTCTCCATCTTAACCGGCAGCGCCAGCCCACGGGAGCGCGAAGCCTACTTCCGCACAAAAGACAACCTCCACGAAGAAATCGACTGCAAGCGCTGCGACGACGACAAAAAATGGCTCTTCGACAACTCGCCAATCGTGCGCTTCCTCAAACACAACATCGACCTGCTGGGCCCTAGCGACGGCAGCGCATCCATGAACGCCTCGCGCGTGATCTGCCGTAAATGCGACGCCCGACAGAGCGGCGGCTTCGATCCCGAGTACGGCATCCTGATCTGCGCCAACCAGATGCGCAACCGCGGACACATGGAGGACACGCTGGCGCACGAGATGGTGCACGCCTACGACCACCTGCGCTTCAAGATGGACGCCGTGCACAACTTGCGGCACGCGGCGTGTACGGAGATTCGCGCGAGTACGCTTAGCGGCGAGTGTCGGTGGGGACGGGAGTTCTTCACACGAGGGCAATGGGGGATCACACAGCAGCTGCAAGAGTGCGTAAGGCGGCGAGCGGCGTTGAGTGTGGCTGCGAGACCTGGGTGTAAGGACGAGAAGCATGCGAACCAGGTGGTGAATGAGGTTTGGGACAGCTGCTTCAATGACACGAGGCCGTTTGACGAGATCTACAAGTGAGGATCTGACAGAGATGGGAGTCGAAAGGATGAGGAACGCATCTGGAATGATATTCAAAAAGGCAGCGAGGGCGGGATCAGCGAAGCAATGCAAATGCGCGATTTTGCCATGCCTGCGCGCCATCACCGAGATATACCTCAGGTACCTACCGATGGGAGCGTGCCCTTTCTCAAAGAAAAACAATTGTACGAATAGAGACCTCATAGCAAGAGTCGGAAGTCATCACACGCCACTCAAAATATTGTCAGGGCACGAGTAGAGCCATGTACGATAGAGACAGCAGTACATTTACATCTCGTTGCAAGCGTAGCAAAAGGTATCCTGCGCAAAAATCACCCGCTTGTTCCCAAATCCGTGGTAAATCAAGTCTCCAAACTCCGCGCAATGATGCTGAAAACAGTTCAAGCAAGCAAAACGCCTTGTTGCATGCTTTGCGTCCAATCTCATTAGTGTTTCATCGCCAGCGATGGTGCTCCTCAAGGCTATCCTTTCTTCTCGAAGCTCGCGCGGTTGTAAGCTCTCTCGCCCTTAACGCAGTGCTTGATAATCCACGGATGCGTCTCAACATCTTCCAGGCTGATTCTCCTTTCCGGGTCCAGCACAAGCAGTCTTTTGATGAGATCTCTCGCCTCTGCACTCAGATTTGGAGGGATCGACATGTCGCACTTGGCAATTCGCCGTTGGGTCATGACTGGCGTGTCTTCGAAGGGTGCCTCGCCAACCAAGAATTCGTACGTCAACACCCCAAGCGACCACAAGTCGACTTTCTCGGTGTACCAGTTCTCCTCGCGGCCAGGCTTGATCATCTCTGGCGGTAGGTAGTCCAGAGTACCGCACATGGTGTTGCGGCGGTTGTTGGGCGCGTGCACACTCCAGCCGAAGTCGCTGATCTTGATCTCGCCGTGGATACCGACGAGAATGTTCTCGGGCTTGATGTCACGGTGCATGACGTGCTTCTTGTGCAGGTATTTGAGCGCGCTAGCCATCTGTGCAATGTACTGTGCGGCCTGCCATTCCGGGAATTTTCCAGCTTTCCGCAGATGCTTGTATAGCTCTCCTTTCCCTGCGAACTCCAAGATAAGAAAGATCCGCTTGGTGTCATGGAAGTGGCCGTACATTCGCAGGCAGTGTGGATGTGCCAAATTGGACTGAATCTCGATCTCACGGCGCACTTGCTTTTCCACCTTTCCTTGTTGTAGCTCGGACTTGTGCAGGACTTTCAGCGCGCAGACGAAGCCTGAAGCGCGTTCGCGCGCGAGGTAGACCCGACCGAATTTTCCCTTTCCCAAAGGCTTGCCGATCTCGAACATGCCGAGATGGTATTCTTTCGGTTTTGGTTTAGGGTCGTGCGATTGTGAGAGCGGGTCGGCGGAGGAGTCGGATGGACGTGAATCGGCGGATGAGCGTTGTGCTGCTTGTGAGGGAAGTTGTATCTTGGTCAATTGTGCTGGTTTTGGCGGCACAGCATTGGTCGGGATCTTTTGCAAGGGAAGCTTGAGGCGGCTCTGTGGTCCATTGGCAATCTTCGTGCCCTTGGAGAATGTTATCAGCGATTGCTCGTGCGCCATGGGTATTGACGATTCAACATACCTTTGCTTTAAGCGGCACAGGCGGCGCATACGTGTCGTAGTTTTCATCTTGCACGCTGACGCCCTCGAGCTGATTTGACAGGTATTGTACATCGGCCATGGCAGATGCTGAACCAAATGAATGTTTGTGGGTGGATGGAGTCTGGTGTCGATGTTCAGCTTGTCTGTGTGCTAGCAAAACAGTAGTAGCTCTTTCCCCAGCCTCCCAATGGCTCGGTCCGTTTTGGTAAACACCAAGTTGCCGAAGCAACGCCGCTCCAGCCACCGACGGTCGGAAGTGCGTCAACGCGGGGTGACTGTGACTGGAATTTATTACCGACATCGCATTGATGTTGGGCGCTGTTAATCTATCATGGCCAGCGAACATCGAATAGAAACTTGCGTGTAAGCCTCACGTTCAGACATACGAGGATTGTGTAATACCGCCGCGATGAAGCGACACCTGACCATCGTAATCAAGCTCGGTATATAAGAGGTCGGGCCCAGAGCGTGCGTTAGAACAAACTAACAAATCGCACCAGGCACGTCGTCGATCGTCGACGAGAAGACCCATGAGCCTCTTCTAAGCACCCTCTCTACCATTGTTGAGACCGCCGTGGGCCTTCGCCGTGATGGTCACCGCGTCGTCATCTGCTCGTCTGGTGCCATTGGTATGGCCTTGAGGCAGATGAACTTGGAGAGGCGGCCGAAACACCTGCCCCAAGTTCAAGCGCTTGCCGCAGTGGGACAGTGCAAACTCATGAGCATGTGGGACAACCTGTTCTCGCAGATGCGTCAACCCGTCGCCCAGATCCTGCTCACGAGGAACGATATCGCCGACCGTACTCAGTATCTCAACGCAGAGCATACCTTCATTGAGCTGCTCAACATGGGCGTCATCCCCATCGTCAACGAGAACGATACACTCAGCGTGCAAGAAATCAAGTTCGGCGACAACGACACCCTCAGTGCCATCACTGCTGCCATGGTACAGGCCGACTATCTTTTCCTCATGACCGACGTGGACTGCCTGTACGACAAGAACCCACGCACGAACCCGGACGCCAAAGCAATCGAAGTCGTCGAAGACATCTCCGTCCTCGCTGCAGATGTCTCAAGTGCTGGCTCGTCATTAGGAACCGGTGGAATGGGAACCAAGATCACTGCCGCTCGCCTAGCAACAGCTGCAGGTGTCACCACAGTTGTCACCCGTAGCAGCAAGCCTGGCAACATTGCCATGATCGTTAATCACGTCGAATCTCTCAAGCGTAGCCCAGAAGCCAGCAGTGAAGCGGCGTCTTCAGACACACCGATTCTCACAGTCCCTACGACAGCCAATGGCACCGCCCTCGATGAGCCCAACCTGCCGCCACTACACACCCGCTTCCTCCCTGCTCCTCAGCCTATCCGCGACCGTTACTTCTGGCTACTCCATGGCTTGGCCCCTCATGGCACGATATACATCGATGCCGGTGCCCACATCGCTCTCCAAAACAAAGCCAACCTTCTCCCCATCGGCATCGTTGCTGTTGAAGGTAACTTCGGACAGCAGGAGTGCGTTCGGTTGTCTGTGCTCCCGTCACACGAATCAGCTCTTTCAGAAGGGGAGGAGGTGGGTCACGCTCTGTCCAACTACTCTACGAGCGAAGTGAAGCGCATCAAGGGACGGAGGAGTAGCCAGATCTCAGCCCTACTGGGATACGCTGACAGCGAATACGTGGCAGTGAGGGAAAACATCGCTTTGCACGCTGAGATGAGCCGTCCTGCAACGCCGACTCCTGGGTCTCAAGGGACAGGGACGACGCTGCCCGATAGGAGATCGAGTGTGAGCCGACCGATCGTTGGGTGATGTGTGTCCCTGGTGGTCCTTTGGCTATTCTTTTCTTGGGTTGGGGTGCGTTCTGGTTTTGGAAAAAGCGGCAATCTCACAGGAGGCACTCAACTGTACCTCCCGGGGATTCCGGGAAACTCTGTCTCGCGACATTCAACATACAACTGTAGACTTAATACAAGCACGAATAACGAGTGGGTTACACTCGCGCGTGATAGAGCTTTCGGTCCCGTTGGTCCCGTTGTTTGGTTCTTCAAGTTGATGTCGAGGTCCGCATGCCTGTCACTGCTGATGTGCTTGTCAATTGCATAACGTGAGACTCTCACGAGTTCAGTTCCGACGAGTGAACTCGGTTGGGTATTGTGATTTTGATTTTGGTGCAGAACAGTGAAGGGTGAAGTCGAGATCAAGTTTCCTCAAAGATGGCAGGCACGACGGGAGTTCCTGCCATGTATCACGATATCGACTTTGCGAAGCACTTTCTCATGCTCACTCCCAGTCCCTATCTACTTACAACCAACATGCACAACGGCAGCAAACATTCATCATCGAGTCGCTACACCGCACTTCTGACAACTTGCGTCAACTTCTGGACGCGTACGCACTATTTTTCGACGGCACCCCAACATATGCCAAGATTCCCGATGCCACACGGATGCTACCTGCCATCACCGCTTGTTCAATTGCAGTGCCACCCGGTCGATGACAGATGACAGGCCGTGCGTACTTGGTCGTGTCAGGGTCAAACCGATCAGTGGTCCGTGGGGCCACGACACCAGATTGCGCGCATCCTGATCGTCGGATTATCTTTGAGGGTCGTCATTTTACAGGAGGCAGTCCGCGCACTTAAGGTTAGGTGATTTTTTCGCACAGCTACGGCAGGGCGCCGAAAGGACCAGGATAGGCCGCAAAAGCTATCTTTTCTTTGAGATCAAGGCTGGCTGTGTACCCACAACATCAAGAATCTGACTGCATAAGCCGAGCGCAATCCGACCGCGGCGAACGCAGGAACAAAGAAATAGGTTCATTTCAAGCTCTCGGCTCGTCCGCAGGTCTGACCCGAAGCACGAGGATTGGCTCTGTCAGGCCAGAGATCGCGCGGCGACGAGGATGCGTGGGCTTCGTCGCAACAATCAGAGTGCTGACACGGCGCGATACCGTCCAACAGGCTACCTGGTACATCCATGCATGTATGCACGCTACGTCGAGTTCTTTGTGCTTTTGAAACGCAAAAGGCGGCAGTCAGCGCAGTAAGCTGTGGTACTCGCAGATCCCGCATCGCATTGTACACCGCGGAGCCGCGGAAACAGCGAATTGGATCTCTTTGAACGGAAGGCAGACTGCGATGTCCCATGGGCGTCGCGGTTGGCAGGCTGAGCTTCACTGACTGATGTGATGACCGACGTGAACAGCAACGACACGTCGTATTCGTTCGTTGCCTGTGTCAGGCACAAGGCGTATGTATGCGCAAACGTCAGAATCCATTGCCGTCCCATCTGCACGCGTCAAACTTACACAATCTTACCATGGGCTTGGCTATACTGCGGATGCGGCTTGTCTCGTCTCGATCATCCGGCCGCCACAGTCAACTGTAGAGTTGCTTGGTCTGTGTTACTGTTAACTTTCAAGGTTTGTCTGAGAAGGCAACGTGCAAGCAACGGCTTCGCTCGCGTGGGCTTTTAAAGGCGAATGCCGTCGATGCCGAAAAGTCAAACCAGGACAGCCTTGCAGCCTCGTGTGCCTTGACACATAAGGGCAGTGCGTTGCAGATGGTGTACAGTACGTAGTACGTCCTTTGTTTGTTCGTTCCAGGCTTGTACACATCTGGAGAGTTCGACTCGTCCACGTACGCCTATGGACATGCAAGTTGCCTGCCTGACGTATACTCCTTGTTTCACCAGGGACGGAGAGACGGTGACTTCGACCACCGACCGACGGCGACCGACCTCCGGCGCTTGTGTCACCTGGCAATCCACGATCAAACATCAGGGATTTCCTGGGGCAGAAAAGCTACCGCTGTGTGATGATGAAATGAGGCCGCGACGATTCTTAGCTACCCATGCAGCACTGGTAGCTCTTGGTCGGCAGGGTAGGAGAGCTAACACAGTGTATTATCAACAGTCAGAATCCGTTAATCACCCTTGTGGACAGTCGCAGGAGAAGCAGCAGGCTGCCGTGCAAGCAGCACAAACTGCGTGTCGAATAGCAACCATGGTCCGGTCACGTCCAGACGCATATCCGGGGCAGCGCCACAGCAGGCGCCTTCTCATGCGACCGCCGAACTGTGGGATCTGGCCTTCTGGCCTACACCGTTCTGAGGCGCAGCGACCTGCGACCTGTCCGTCCAATGGCCGCAAATCAAAGGCCTATAGGGACATGTGTGGTGTCTCAGGCGCGGCGCACGCCTCTTCAGTCCGGATCGCGGGGTCCAGCACTGTGAGTTTCCGCATGTCTCTTATCAACCGTGTCATGTCGATATTACGCCTGCCCAGCGCTGCGGTAGGCCGAACGGCCTGGACAAAGGCATTGCAAGGTGACCACTCTCGTGCATCGACTGACGTCTGACGGCTCGTCGACTACGACGACAGGGGCGGCGACATCGCTCATACAGTAAATTGCATCGTTCGGAGCATGTGGAAGGAGCAGAAGTTCGCTTCCGACGGAGAATCGGAGCACAACAGCGTGAAATACGCACTGCGGAAGTACCAATTTCTTTTCAAAGTCTGACTCGCAGGCTGCCGGCCTAGCCCCCGGATCAGCGTCCACTATCCTCACATCCCTTCCCCCTTCAATTTTGCGTGACCAGAGAAGACGATTGGCGGCTTGCACCTAATCCAGGCGCGTCGAAAGCTTTTCCGGGCACTCGTATCGAGTGGTTGGTTCATGGTATCCTACATACAACCCAGACGAGCGTCCGAGGCGTCGCCCGACTCGCTAAAGGAGCAGCGTGGTGTTGGTGGTGGTGGCGGCCACCCAGAACCTAGGCCTTCTTCAGCCCATGGCGTCGGCAATCTTTCGATCACCAGCTCTGCTCTGCCGTGACAAGCATCCCATCCTAAGCCTCCTATCCCTGTGATCCGCCCGGTGGCCGATCCACGTGTTCTTGCGCCACAAAACAAACAGCCTTCTAGCGCCAAGGTGAGCCGCGAGTCGCCGTGCGGCCGTCTACTAGATGCTGCACACTGGGTTTCCCCGAGCCTGCAGGTCTCGCCGTTGGTCAAGTCAAGGGCAAAGGTCCGCGCGCATCGCTTGCTCCCTTCGTCACGCTTCCTGCTGATCCTATATCACTACCGGCCGCCGCGCTGCTCTTCGCAGAGCTTTTGCTCCTGCCAGAAGCCACACCTTGACCACACAACACCCTCTCGTCGCCGACCGAGAAAAAGAGTACCAACGATAACTTCAATCTCTCTACATATACGCCCCTGTCGCGGCTCACCCTCTATCCACAACGTTACACCTGACGATCTCGGCTCCGTCGATCCGCTTACTCCTGCCTGCGGCCTGCACCTTCGGCTCCAAGAGTCCGCCGGCGCAATGGCCTCAACCGCACGCAACAACCCTCATAATGAGTTAATGAGTGCTTTGTCGACGTCAGTATCCTCCCACGCATTCCACTTGTCGATTCCATAACGACCGATATTTGCATTTCTCCATCATGGGCCGTACTTACGCACGTAACAGACTCCATCTCGGCGGAAAATATTCTGATCTGACCATCACCTGCAACTACCGCCAATGGTCCGTCCACAAGGCCATTCTGTGCTCCCGCAGCGGCTTCTTCGACGGTGCATGCAGCAATCGTTTTCGCGAGGCTGACACCGGCGTCATTGACCTGAGCGAAGATGACGAAGATGCCATCGAACATATGATCCACTGTAAGTCATCATGCATGCGTTCTTGTCTTGCACGCAGGAAATACTTTCCAAGCTTCGTTGACTAATGTTCCGGTTTCGAACAGACTTCTACCACCTGGACTATCTCAACGACGAAAGTGATCATGAGGCTTCGGCTGTCTTCCGTCACCGTCTGCTCTCGAATGCGCGTCGCAGACTTCCCAAGAAGCTCGATCTCAGCATGGTTGAGGACCCCCTACTCTCGCAAGCTGGTTACTGCGCACCCGAGCCCAACGTTGCGTCCCCTTCTGCGACGGACGCATCCATCTCGATCAACACCGACATGTCGCAATTCAAGAACAAAGTGAAGAGCCCAAGAACACCACGCTCGCCCGCCAAGAACCGCCAACACCTTTCACCATATGACTCGGAGGCAAACAGTGACTACGAGTCGTACGACGACGAGGAAGAGGTCGGAGAAGAAGAATCCCACCTATTGACCCACACTCGCGTGTACGCCCTTGCTGAGAAGTATGACATTCCTTCCCTGAAGGAACTGGCCCAGAGCAAGTTTGAAATGGCCATGGCTTGTTACTACGACTCCAGCGAATTTGCAGATGCCATCGAAGAGGTCTACTGCTCCACTATCGACACCGACCGCGGCCTTCGGGACATTGTTCTCCAGGCTTTCCGTGCTCACCCAGCTCTTGCCACCACACAAGACGTCTACGCCGTCATCAAGGAGACTCCAGCCCTTGCAATGGAACTCTACAAGATCGAGAGGGGAATGCCCGTTTGAAAGCACTTAGAATTTTGGCCATTGTCATCATCAACAACAAATCCAGAGCGCCACAGTCTCGCGCCCTAAAGTGATCCAGTCACGAACTACTCACCGCCTTGACTACGAGAACCTTTGTCGACAACAAAGCTCACGTAGCTCCGCATACATCATCAGCCGCCTGCCGCGGGTTCGCAAAGCGACTTAAGGGTTGCAAGCGTCCCGAGATCGCACTATCGATTCACCAGCGATTTTTCGGCCGCAGCGATCTATGTGGATCCGACACACCCTATCATACACGGTCAGAGTTTGATCTGAGGCGCCAGAGTTACGGGGATTCCTGTTTGCTCGGGTGAACGCATCGGAATAGAAACAAAAAATGCATGGAGGCGTTTAAACACGGTGCAGAACGGTTTGATACCCATCGCCTACCGTCGCGATATCCGACGTGGCAAGACACTTCTGGGGAGGGGCGTTTTCTGCTTGGGCGGTTGCATTGGTTGAGCCAATTGCAACATGCATTATGTACGAATGAAGGATTTCGATCCAAACAACAAACTGTGCATACACATACACTTACTCTTCCTCGTCTCTCTCTCCTTTGCATCTTCACCCGTGCTCCTGCGTCGCATCAAGCGGGCGTGCAGATGCCAACCGTACTTGTCTTCCTGCTGTATGACACGCCCGCACCGGGGCGTGGGCGTGTGTGCGTCCATACATGCATGCGCATGCATCCAGACCCTACCTTGCCAATCCTGCACTCGTCGCGCCATCAACCCACCCACCAAAACGACGGCAACGCCAAAATCCGCTCCAGCCATCGCACAGCAGAGACAACGACAGCGACAGCGCCTCCCGATTGCCCGGCGCTGTCATGGTCGAATGCGTAGAGGTCATCTCTGCCACCTGTGCTACCACACCATGCGGCCCGTCGCACATCTTTTCCACACACCAACGCGATCTAGAATATGTCAGCAGTAGTTAGCAGGAGGGCACCAAAGCAACACGCGCACGCACGCACATCCCACACCCCACCTCTTCCTGTTCACTAGGTATATACTAGTACTGCCACGGCTAGTCTGTGAAAACACCCCGCACATCACTTTCGATCCTAACTCAGTAGCAACATGTCGCGTGCTACCCGAGCCCCAATCGCCGCCCATCCTCAAGTGCCGTGAAATGTGGTGATAGGACCAGCAATACCAGCGGCAGTCTTTAGCCGGGTCGAGTAGATGGCAGGACGACAGGGAGGAGGCAGGACAAGCAGGGCAAGGCCACTCATCACATCCCGCGCAGCGCATCCAAGTGCCAAGGCACGGCTGGTCCAGAAGCCGGCGGTTAGTTTTTCCTATGTATTTGACAAAAGATGCTTGTATGTAAACGGGGATCATCATCATCGCCAACTCTCGAACGTTTGGAATCGATCATACATCCCTTCGTGCGTACGAGATGGAAATCTTCATCACAAGAATCCTTTCTCGTCTCGTTCCTTGACCGAAAAAAAGCGAGGATCATCAAAAGTTACAAGAATCAATCAAACGACGAGCTCCGAATGCCCAGAAGCCACAAGTTTGACAGCGAGAGGAAGGCAAAGCCCTAGAAATCCACGAGATCCTAGCCACCATCCTGCGAACGCGCGTGGCGATGGTCGTGAAGCTGACTGCATTCGAAGCTTGGCCGGCCTTGCATTCCGTCTCATCTCAAGGTATTGGTAGTAGTAACGTTGTAGCGGTAGTAGCGGTAGCAGTAAGATCCGTCCGATCCCAACTCCCATAAGGCGTGCAACTCCTCTGCCTATCCATCTCAAGCCAAGCCAAGCTGCCCAAGCAAAGATACAATCCAGCCGAGGCGAGATTCGTTGCCAAGTTCACGTTGTTTATCATTTCGATTGACCTTGTAGGAGTCGGATGTGTCAGCTTAGCGCTTTCTCGATGAAGAATAGCAAACGTTGCGCCAAATAATAGCCATTTTTGCTTACAACAAAAGAAGCTGCTGCTATCAATAATAGAGTTTTGTTGGCAACGATATCTATCTCTGGTTAGACTGGGACGCCGGGCCGCCCTACATGCGCTGAGGAGGGAGGAGGGATGAGTGCGTGAGAAAAGAAAAAGCGGCATCATCGTGGCGTAGTTTCAGGTTCTGCATGGCCGACGCACGATGCGCGCGTGCGAACTGGGATAGTCTTTCCCGCCAAGCTCGTCGGGGGGAAGAGTTAGGATGGACGAAAAGGCTATTCGATGATCATGATTATGCTGGGCTGACGACGGAACGAGGCTGTACACGTGCCTTGCCCAACCGCTTTTGAGAGAAGCTACACGGAGTTTGGTCCTTTTCGGTCGATTGGAAGAGACTAGAAGGGGGTTTCGTGCTACTGTACTCTTTTTACTTCTCGCCTCGTCGTTTTGACCTTTCAGGGGACTCTGCTGATGGGTTATGCTTTGCTACTTTACTGCTGGATCTTCTTAGCGAACTGTGTTGATGGGGAGCCTGGACGTCGCTTGTCGCCATTAATCGGATGTAAGCACGCCCTTCTTCGCTATTACAGATGATTATGAGGGGACGACGGTTCAGGCACGCGAAGGACTTTGGACAGATCTACTTTCTACACAAGTGACTTAGTACTTGTAACATTGGCGAACGTAGCTTTCCTTTCGGAGAAACGGCTGTTCTAGACCCCACGATGTACGCCTTGCCTGATTGTCTGGAAACTCTCCACCATCGCCTGATCCAATATGTCTGCATCGTCCTTGCGAAGGTACCTTAATCATTCGATTTTTCCGTGAGGCGTGAATTCTTAATGGCCGGCCCTATAGTATGGCCCCTAAAGTCTGTCGCACTGCTTGTTCGGGACCAGGAAGGGTAAGTCTGTGGTTTGTTCGAGATTGATTTTGGTGCTCGACGATACTTTCCAGCGCGCTTCTCGATTGTGCGCCCGCAACGAAAATTGACAGCTGAGGTGGGTGGCACTGCACCCATAGTAATGGGTTGACGGGCGACTACCTGTTCGTGTTCGAAGGTACTGCCTCTCAATGTCTTCTGATGGTCGTAAGATGCTGATCGATCGGTTGCCTGAGAGAGGTGTCCATGTCGGTACGACGACCATGGGAGACAATGGAAACAACGACCTTTTGCCGTGTCATCGTACACGGCGCCCCTGTTATCTTGATCCTTTGGTCCTTTGTAGCTGGAGCAAATCCGGACACTTTCTCAACCTTGCTGCTGCGCATGTCTGATCGCTTCGAGGTCAAGTTGGTACGTAGCGACATCTACCACTTCGCCAAACTTGAAACCGACCCTTTCCAGTCTTCCAACACACTTGAAGCCCATTCTCGCATGCAAGCGGCCGGACGCAATTGTCTCGGCTGCTTGTCCTGCTGGCACCGACATCGTAGCCAGAAGTTGCGTCTTTGAACTTCCCACGACCAGACGCTGCACCAACGCTTCCAGCAACCGCCGACCGATTCCCCTTCCCTGCACATCGGGATGGACATACACGCTGTCTGCCGCTGTAGGACGGTAGCCTGCGCGGTCGTTCCACGGGGCGGCGTAAGCGTAGCCACAGATCGGTCCGCCAGGGTTGACTGTCGCGACGACGTATGGCAGGTCGACGGGTAGAGAGCGAGTCTGCTGGATTTGCACAGCAGTCTGAGCAGGTGAAGGAGCAATCTCGGCCAGTGTGTTAATGGAAGTATTGACGTAGTGGGTGTATATCTCTGTGATCGCTGGCGCGTCTTCCATGGTAGCATCGCGTACTTCTATGTTACCAAGCATGTCTATGTTGCCAGAAGGCTCGTTGACTCCCATATAAGGGTTTTCGGTGACTTGCTGCGGTTCAACGTCGTCGAACAGCTGAGTTTGGACCTCAGACTCCTCCTGCGGCTCAGTCGGCAGTTCTTCTGGCTGCTGTTGCGGATGCAATTTTTGTTGCTCCTTCAGTCGTCTGTAGTAGGTGGCGGGAGATATGCCGGCCTCTGCCAGTAGTCGCTTGCGGTCTGCTTTTCCAAGAGCTTTTGGGCCGCCAGTCGCGTCGTCGAGCATGGCACTCATGTCTTTCTTTGGTCTTCCAACAGGCTTCTGCGGACCAGGCGCTCTCGTGGGTGACTGTCTTCCCTGCTTCAGTGCTTCGGTTCTTTGCTGGATCCAGCGATAAGCCTGTGCCTGAGCCGGACACCACTCTTCGTCCTTGTGTGCCTGGACAAAGGCTCGAAGAGGCTTGATGCCATCCGGCTTGTCCCATTCCCAGAAGAAGATCGTCCGGTGGGGTGTCAGGTACTCGACCGCCTCGGTTCTGGACCAGCCATGGCGTTGGAGAATGTCCCATATCGTGCTGATAGCAGCTTTCTTGTCGTACGTATCGGAGAGAAACTTGCCCATGTCGTCAAGATGGGCATCCGGGTGGTCCTTGAGGTAGGCGAGTAGGCCTAGCTCCTCTTCTTCCGTGAAAGTCCTTGGGCGACCCTTCTTGACACCTGTCGAAGGTGGCCTCGGTGTGCCGAACAGCTGCCAGTTCTTCCTCCATTTGCGAATAGCACGTTCACTCACGCTGAATTCTTTGGATATTGTTGCCGGGTCGGTTTCCAGTACGAAGAGATGGTTGTGAATCTGTGCCATGACGGCATCCGGCAGAGCGGTAGGCATCGCGCGTGCCGTGAAGCTATTGCGAGCTCAGAGAGATGTGGTTCTTGAATGACGCGTCGAATGAGCACGGGCGAGAGAGCAACGAGTCTTAAGTCGATGGTCGCGTTGATGATGTTGTTGGAGTTACAGCAAATAGCTGAGTCGTCGAGCGGGAAGTTGCCACCTCCGCGAGCGCGAATCCTTGGCGGAGGTCGAGGTGATTTCTTTGGCGAGAGTTACCGTCAAGTTCCTGATGAACATCTACGGTGTTTTGTTATTCACTTACTCCCATGTGCCGAGCAAGTAGCGCCATTCTCTTTTCTTTTGAGAACATCTGTTCGCGCTAGCGCGATGTGATAAGTAAGAGGTGGGTAACACCAACACTAACCCTATACTGATGATAAGTGAGATAGCTTCGAAGCGATATTCGACGTCAACACTGTTTGAGTACAGTATAAGGTATCCAGGGTGAAGTAGTTGTATCTACTAGTACCCCGCGTTATCCTCAATTCATCGATATCTTCGATCGATGCAACTTTGATCAATATTCCTTCAGTTGAAGCTTCATCATCAAACAGCTATGGAAAGTAATGAACCGACGGCGAGCGGTTACTTGTCGTGAACACTGGCGCTGCAAATCAAACCGAACAGATCAGACAGGAGCGGCCACATGCACGCACTCATCACATTTACAGATGGTTCACTACGATACTGTTCATCTCGTCTCTTTTCCATGAAAATTAACAGTCATCTTGCTGACCTCAGGTGAGAGTGAGACAGCACCACGAGGATGAAGAAAACATTTCAAAGACTATCATTGCACTGGTAACATGTACAGATACATTCCGTAAGTCTAGAGGCATGGCTATCTCAATCCTCAATCACTGAGAATGGCCAGTCGACCGTGGCGTTCCCGCAAGCCCCGATCTATTCCCATCACGCCATGCTATCAAGCCCAATCCCAAAATTCGTATATATATAAAGTCCTGGTATCTTATGTCCAAACGCCGTGCCCATGCACTATCATGACAAATTGCTAAAACAATCAGATCAAAAAGAAAGGAAAAAAAGACCAACACCCCTGCTCAGACGTGAGCACGAGGGTGTGGTCGTCGCTCCACCTTGATGGGCTCGCTATCCACGGTGGTGATGGACGTTGCCGGCGAGGAACCATTCGCCGACGTTTGGATCAAGGTGGTCCGCACGCGGAAAGTTCCATGCTGTCGAATGACAAGACTTGGAAATGTGAAGTAGCCGAGTGGGACGCGGCAGGGCTGGCTTCGGGCCATGGTCTCGACGTGCTCCTCTGCGATCTCATGTACGGAGTCGAAGAGCTTCTGGCCCGTGAGCATGCCTGACTCGATCGGGATGCGGTCGCTGGTTCGTGTGTCGGCAACAAGAGAAACTGCGGCGAGAAGTCTTGTGGTGTCGATGTTGGCGCCGTCAATGGCACGGTCCGGAGAGGGGAAGCGCAGGCTTGCCATGACGGTGATCTCAACTTCCATGCCGAGCGGGACAATTCTTTTCGGCTGGCCAACGACGTCCAGCTCCCACGTCGGTCGCACAGCCGTTTTGGGGCTTGAAGAGGTGTTTGACGACTTTCGTCGGTGGCCCGATTCGGATTTGGACGATGACTTGTGGTGGCCTGAGTCTTTGCGACTGCGTTTAATATCTCGGTCGTCAAGTGCGTTGTCCTTTTGGGGCCTGCGGGGAGCGCCTCGTGACTGTCCGGCGTCGACGGCTCGAGGGCCGTGGGTGTCGTGTAGGTAGGTTCTTTGGCTTCCTTCTGTGGCCATTGTGTTTCGTAATAGTAGGTTTGCGGAGTGAAGTATTACAGTGCCTGGAATATGCTGGCTTGATGGCTGCTGAGGTGGGCGGCGGAGAAGAACAATTGGGCGAAGATGTTACAAGTCGATGCAATGGTTCCCTGTATGGACGTTCAGTTGGTGTTTCAGTCTGCGTCAAATGGACTCTGCGCTCGGGAGGCACGGCAGAAGGTGTGGACTCACGGAGAAAGTAAGTTATCTCGTGCCTTTGATGCTGGCGGATCTTGGAAAAGCCAATGGGGCCGTTCTGAAACTTGGTGGATGGATGTGATGTTCTCGGGAGGAAGGCTGCTTGGAGTCTAATAGCCTTTGAAGTGCATCGGCAGTTGACTTTAAGTATGTTTGCACTGAGTCAAGGCTGTCCGCTTCCGGGCAGTGGATATTCTATTGCCAGGACGTGAAGGCATGTTGATCCTCAAACTACTCATTAGCGCAACCGGGGAAGCGGCATGCGCGCCACTATGGCGAAATGTTCGACATGGACGAGGATTACAGGGCGATGTCACGAGAAAGGTAGCGCAGTCGCGATTGCAGCGAGCTGCAGAGAGCGCACGCGCACCAGGCGAAAGGGACTTGGGATCTGCTGGTCGTTGCGCATTTCGATTGGTCCCAGGAGGTAGTGGATAGAGTGATGGCGTGGGTATATGTCACAAACGGAAACGACGGAAATGGCCCACTGCGTTGGGCCCGATGCGAGATCTCGCATCATCTAACGGGATCTTCGCTTGTGGACAGCCGAACCGTGTCTTCGGGCTCGTCGATGAGCGCGCATGGTGTCACGCGAACAAGCCACCGGGCCGTTGTGGAAGACAGGGATGCTATTCTTGTTGTCAAGAGAGCTGAGATTGAGGATGCGGTACTTACAATCCAATGCCCACCGCAGACGTTGATTTGTGCTGCTGTTGGCAAGGAGATCTCACGCCAACGAGATCCGCCCAGCCCTCTAGTGCTCGTTCACGCATAGGCCAAACCCCCACCTACTCGCCCTATCTTGGTGGGCATTGTGCATGGGTGTGAGCTTGAGCGGCAGGGGCGTTCAGGGCAGTGTGTGTGTTCAGGAGACCGGAAGACGTGGGCCGACACCGAAGATCTCCGCCCACGTTCCAACGCAATGGCTCCTGGGATGACCCGGCAACCCTATTCCCAATGTCGGCAGTGCATGGTGGACGCCGCTATCGAATCACAGGCGAGAGATGGCGGTTGTTTCAGCTCGCGGCTGGCAGCATCAGGCCGTTGGTAGGTCACAGGATCCTTGGAGTGGAGTGCCAAAAGGGCGCCCACTCTAACTCAGCCAATCTGCGGCCATATCAAGGATCATTGTGTGAAAGATCGCATCCAGGATCGCGTGGCGCCTGGCCCGCCGCCATGTGGACGGATCCTAGACGGTGTCGTGGACGATGTCGTAGGCCACATGGGTAAATTCCTGGGCGATGCTCCTGATCTCATCACCGTTGTCCAGCGCCGGCACATGCAGTACGATCGGGGTTGGTAGTGTAAAGTGCAAGCAGATTGAAAGGAGCAAGGTAGGTCTAGGTCTAGGTACAGTAGATTGCAGGTGCAGTAGGATTCGGCGTTGTTTCTTGACTCTCCTCAGACGCGGGATCGCCAGCCAAACCGAACCTTCATCGTCACCGGGCCGGGCGCCGGCGACGCCGCTGGGATCCAGCAAAAGCCCTACCACAAACCGCCCATGCCAGATCTATACCGTATAGTATACTCAAATCATTCCATTATTACGCCATGCGGCTGCCCTATTGGGCCGGCACTGTCGCACAGGCCGACAATAATTATGGTCTACGATCAAGTGTGTATAGGTACTCGCGATACTAGGCATCCCACATATGTCTCCTGCCTTGCCCTCAGCTGGTCGAGTCTCGATACAGCAACGTGGCTTTCCCAGCTTTAGCCTTGCGTCACCCACTGATCGAGCGCTTCGACCTGCATCTAGATCTAATGCGCGTGCCCCGGTCAAGGATCCCTGGTCTGAACGGGAAGGTCCATCGCCGCATCCTTGCGCGTCCGATATGTCCACCCAAGGCTGTCCAACATGCAGGCACCAGGAGAGGAGAGGAGGCCTTGAGGAGTGGAGACTGGGGAGAGAAAGAGAATACGCTGTGTACCCATTCTGGACGAAACTGATTCGTGTGTTTTATCACCGTGCGCACCCAGCATGCATGCAAGATCTAAACTCCCCTCCCAAAACGTTTTGGCACTGGGAGGTGCAGAACGTGCATGGGAAGGGCAACAATCAATCGATCAATCAATCAATCACTCACTCAATCAATCAATCAGGGCCAGATCGCGTTTCCGCACCCCTGCAGCGCGATTCTGCAAGGCCATGTCATGGATGCCCACGTCTCTCCCACGTCTCTCCCACGCCGCCGCAGCACATGGAGGACATGGGCGACGGCGGCCCGCATACAATCTTGCACACATGGATTCCTGCATCGATGGTATCAAGGGACCTTTTGCGCCCCGCAAACCATCAATCGGTCGTGTTACAGATCTACAGAAAAAGAAGTCTTTCTGGTTTCAACCCTCCGTCTCCACGGTCGCAGGACAGTGTGCGTATTCATATATACTATAGCCGACTTACTTGGGCACTTGCATGACGCCTCGCCACTCTCGGCGGTGAAAGTGCGATGATGCTTAGGTCTAGCTGGAGCGTACACCCGTGAGCAAGGGTAGTGGTGGCGTCCTCCCTACTCATCTATGCAGACTCCCAAAGGTCTGGTGCGGCAGATACTCCCATGTCGCAATAATCCGGCCCGGTAACACAAGGACCGACATCCCGACTGGTGTAGACTATACTCCTGCGTCCTTCGGGATTGGCTTCTGCAGAAGCGGATTCGCGGCAAGGGAGAGTCGTGAAGCAATCAAGTGGGTGGAAGCAAAAAGAATCCAGAGAACAAAATATGTTAATGACGGGATGACACTGTTACACAATCCTGGCACCGGGGAGTCTCATCCGGCGCTGCGATACGCTTCGAACAGACGAATCACGACATCAAAGAGCAACAGCCTCGTCTCCTGGAGATGCGAAAGGGCAGTTGCCAAGAGGGTTGCCAGATCTCGGTACACAATGTAGCCACATCTAGATGAGGCGGACTGCTTACATGCGCCTACATGTTCTGCGTCACCACAGCTACGGTACAACAATCGCCTTGCAGTTATTCATCATCACAAAAGGCCAGCCCTAACCACACTCTCGGTGTCCGGCGGTGGTGTCACCCCTTTCGCCTCTCTCCAGCCCTAACCAAGGCCTTGGGGCTGTCGATCTCAGCCGCTCATACTACTACAGTACTACTACTGCACCTTGACATATGTGTGCTGAGAGCATCTGAAATACCACTCCTATGGCAAAGCATGCGCCATGAGCCGTCACAGGCGCAAGAGGCCGATCCACCTCAAGCCCAGCGCCGCCCCGACCTTGACAAACGTGCCGAAAAATCTCAAATACCATCCGAACCGGCAAGCAAGCGCCATGGGCCGTCACTGGCGCAGCGCAAGAAGGCCGAAGGATCGCAATAGTGAACCAATGAATCCTATTGTGACCCGACTAGAGAGTGATGCCTATTGATAGGTCACGGGCGCCCGAGTTTGTGATCTGTGAATGATGGGGATATGTACTGGCACCCAACGCTACGAGCCGCGGTGGTATTATTGACCTTGGTATTATTGCTGCGCTCGTACCTGGTTCATGGGAACAGACGAGCATACCTAGTGAATTGCACCTTGTTTTTGTTGCTTGTCTTGACTCAGCTACGATAGTTGTGCCAATCGCCTGGTCTGAACGCAATCAGCCCATGAGAGGGGAAAAAAATCCAAGGATGGAAGACAGTACCAGTTAAAGAACAACTTTTCTTACATGGACAATACTGTACTAGTTGCTGAACATGTTCTATCTGTATCCATTCACACCCAACGGCAACAATGCGTTGTAACAAAATCATAATTGCAATCCCCCAGGGTATCAAGTGCAACACACACAGCAAGCGTTCCATGGGACGCAATCCCAGTCTCCGAATTAATACATGATCGCCGTGTCGAGTCTTGCTCCTGACTCGGACCAAATTTCCATGGCACTCCATGTCCTCTCCATCTCTCTACTTATGCCAAATGCCATTCCCGTCCTGCACACCGATCTCATAGCCAAGCAAGACCTCAGTCCCTCCACCCTCCCAGCCGCGATTCCCCGCGCTGGACAGCATGAAGCGGCAAGTAGGATCGACGTAGATGGAAGAGATGACGCCGCCGCGGTGGCCAGGAACAATAGTAAAAGGCACCGTGCGATGGCGGGAGGATTCGGATTGGGCGACGTCGTAGATGCGCAGAATGTCGTTGGAAGCACTGCGAAGCGTGTTAGTCGGACTAATGCACACAGGGGAAGCGAGGTGGCGGTGTGGTGGACTGATGGGCTCTGGGGTACAGTACTTACCATACGAGATGCCGTTTGTTGGGCATCGCCCGGACAGCATACACGGGACCGCTACCGGCCTGGAACTTGAAGTTGCGGTTTGCTTCGCTGCGCTTGCTGCCTAGGTGGTGGATTGAGTACTCGTCGACCGAGCAGTTGCGGCGGCCGGCGTAGATGAAGTTGCCGTCTGGACTCCAGCAGGCGCCGGTGCACCAGGGTGGCGTGCCGCCTTGAGGGACGATTGTGGCTATAGGCGAAGCCATCCGTCGGTCCCAGATCCGAAGTGTGCCGTCTTGAGAGGCGTCGAGGAAGGTCGACTCGCTTTGGGGTGGGAGGTCTGAGGCAGACTTCTCCTCTTCGTTGGTCGGTGGTGCTGTCAGTGGTTCGTCAGAGTGTGGCAGGCCGTTAGCCAGTGGGCTTGCAGGTTTGGAATTGGCTTGTGAAGGCTGGTTGTCGGGCTGGTCTTCGGATTGCTTGGACGGCGATGGTGCGGCTCCGTCAAGACCGGGTATTTGTGTTTCTGTGTTCTCTGCGGGAGGCTGTACGGGACCGCCACTGCCCATGCCAGTCATTTCTGTGTCGATCTCACCAGGCGCATCATCTGCTTGCATTTCGCTCGTGAGCGCTCTCGTCAATTCATCGTCGTCGTCGCCAAAAACGTTGTCTGATGTTCCACCATTTACGTTCCCGGTGTCTTCTCCGAAGAGCGACCCGTGTGACTCGCCGAAAAGACTGCCAGTCGGAGAGCCCATAGCATCCTCGTCGGCGTCCTTGTTGTCTGTTCCGTTTAGCAGATCGCCATTCGTGAACGGCGCATCGTTGTTACTTGAGAAAGTTCCGTTTGTCGGTTCTGGTAGACTATCCGCCACTTCAGGAACAGGCATGTCGCTTGTCGGCCTGATCTCGACGGCGCTGATCTGTCCACCAGCACCTCTAAACGATCGCCTGACTTTACCAGTATTGAGATCCCAGTCATGAATTGTCTTATCCCAGCTCCCGGACAGCACACTTGTCTCATCCTGAGCAAGAGTGAGAACAGATACTGCGCTTGTGTGCTCTTTTAGCGTGGTGATCCTGGTCCCCGCCTGGTGTCTGCAGGTTTGTAGATTGATACCCCCGCTCTCAAGTCCTGACAACAACCAGACGGCCTGATGTTGTACGGCCAGTGAGTAAACTGGCGATATCCACTTGCCTTCATCTGCTGCAGGCGGTGTTCTAAGTGTGGGCTCTTCGTTTTCCCAATATGTCACCAGAGACCCAGCCTTCATAACGCTGTCCACGAAAGGGTGTTTCTGCGCAACCGTGAGCGGCACTTTGCCATTGACAGTGTCCATCCAATTGTACATCCGGACATAGCCATCCGTGCCACCACTGAACACCCAATGCATGTCTGGTGTCGCCGCAACAGCGTTGATGGAGGTGCTCTGAGGCGCGGCCATTGTCGGGACGATATCGTATGCTTGCGCTGCTAGAGCTTCCGGACGGATTGGCGGTATGAAAGGTGCTGTTATGTTACCAGCAGGCGAGCGCGTCCCTCGTGGTGAGGGCGAGGTCAGGACAACGGCGGGATTTGGTGGTCTTTCTCCTCTACTCGAAGGCCGCTGTAGCTGGCTGGCTCGTCGCGAGGGTGTGTCTGGTTCGTCCTGCTCTCCATCGTCGTCGTCGTCATTGTCATTATCGTCGTTTTCATCGTCATCGTCGTCGTCTCCATTGCCATCGTCTTCCTGCTCTTGCTCATTGTCCTGATCATCGTTCGGTTCGTTCACGTCCTCCATATCCTCGTCTTCATCCTCCTCCCCTGAGCCAGCAGTAGGGTCCATGTCGTCGTCAAAGGCGACCATGTTCGCGGGCGGTAGGTGTTCGGAATACTAAGCGTTGTGTATGTGTCGCGCGAGTCGCGGTATGGAATTGGCGGTGGTGTGCTTGCTGGGCAGGTGAGCCTGCTTGAAATTGAAGCTGCGAGCGCGTGTCTACTTGGGGTATAGATAGCTCATGCACTCGTCGAATCGCGTCTGCCGTACATGTAGGTACCTATTACCTACTATAGATGTCACAGTCCTCGGCGCGCATTCGCAGCGCAATGAACATGATACCTCTCACACTGAAGCATCTCCACAAACTCCACACCGCGGCCTGCAGCTCGAGGCGGCCCGCAGAGCCTCTTGTCTAAGCTTTTGGGCCCTGGCTTCTCCTCCTTCTCCTCCTCCTTGGTTGATGTTGGACGTCGCCTGTTAATATGCTTGCCGTTTGTGTGCGCAGGTTCTTCTTCATGCTTGCCAGACAGAGCAACCACGGCTTTGAAGGTGGAGGACTCAGCCTGGATGCGTATTCTTGATGCTAGAGCGTCTTTGGACTCAGGGAGCTGAGGAAAGTCAAGGCGATATTGGTGGAAGGCGGCGACGTGCGTGAAGATGCATTGCCTAAATGATGTTGCAAAGGCTACGTCCGATGCCTTCATCTCGTATGAGATGGAAGCGTGGAGCTGCTCCGTTCAAAGGTGGTGAGTTCCTTAGCCGTACGAGCACAACTGATCTGATCGAATGAACGACGGCCAGGAAAGGTAGGTGAGCGTGTTGTTGAACGTATGCCCAGAGCCGACTACCAGCATCTAGCATCTCCTCACACATCCCAAGACTCTGACTGAAGTACTACCAGAGTGCTCAATGCAAGTGTGACGCGCCTTCCCGCTGAGAGCTGCACAACCACGCTCCTGCCTTCCCTTCTTTATCCGACCGACTGCTTGCACGTGTCAAACTTGCTCACAACAATCCGCTGCAAACGCGCGACAAGCCCTCCTCTCACCCTTGACCTGGCCTTTTCTTCTTCTCTCCGTCACACACATCGCTCTTAACACCAAAGCGGATGACAGCATCGTCAACAACTTCAAGGCTCATCACTTTCGTCCTTGCCTTCAGGTTACTGCTCTCTTTCCCTTTTCTTCTTTTGCCTGCTTAGATTCTCTTCTCTTCCCTCTCTGGCGCGACTCGCCCTTTGCGCTGTTCTCATTCATTGCCACCATGAATGAGAACCTCATTGAGCGCTTCTCGCGCAACCGGCGCGCAGAGGCGTTCAGCGCGAACAAGACGTCCATGCTGCGCGAAAAGCTGAACATTAAAGTTCAGGAGTACTATCAACCGGTTCAAAACCCCTTGAGCGCCGGACCATGGCTGGACCGTCCAGAGCTTCCCACCTCGGCAGAAGTGATGGACATGGATGGCGACTCTGAAGGCTCAGACATCGTCGAAATCGCGCCCAATCAGATCGAGGGCCCCTGGGAGTCAAAAGGTAAGTCTTCGCTCTGAACACCGCAACCTTGCTGCATGCGCTGACCTTGCCATCCAGAGGCGTACTTGTCTGCTCACTACGAGCTGCTCCGCGAGGATGCAGTGCGTCCACTGCGAGACACGATCTGCCGCATCAGAAAAGACCCTGAGCTCAACGAGGAGGCCTTCAGCAAGTCGACAGGCATCTATCAGGATGTGAGTTGTCTTACTCAACACAGAGTACCGAATGAAGCACAACTGACGATGCCGCTAGGTCTACATCCGCGCCGTCACATGCTCTACTCGAGGCATTGCCCTACGGGTCACCTTCAGCACTTTCCGCGCACAGAAGAAGATACTTTGGGAGCAGAGCAAGCGTCTCATCACCGGCAGCCTTGTTGTCCTCACCCCTGCATCGGACATGTTCCAGAAAAAGGCAATTGTCGCAACCGTCGCGGCTCGCAAGCTTGCTGTAATAAACCAAGACCCTCCAGAGATAGACCTCTTCATTGCTCGTGCGGCAGAACTGGAGATTGACCCAGCAATGAAGTTCGTCATGGTCGAAGAGCGGTCCGCATACTACGAGGCCGACAGGCACACGCTACTCGCCTTGCAAAAGATGGCGACGGAGCCATTTCCGTTGTCTGAGCACCTCGTTGGCGTACAGCCGACTGTCCCAGCACCTGCGTACGTCAAGGCTAAGCCGATAATGAATTTGACTGGAGTCTTCCACGACAACAAGAACGAGAATTACGAAAATGTCCAAACCCTCGAAGGCTGGCCGCAGCTCCCGCAGAGCGATCTGGACAAGTCACAGACTGCAGCTCTGCATTGCATCTTGACCAAGCAGCTGTCCATCGTCCAAGGCCCTCCCGGCACCGGCAAAACCTTTGTATCTGTCCAAGCGATCAAAGTGATGATCGCAAACATGAAGCCTGGCGACCCACCGATCATCGTGACGTGTCAAACCAACCACGCTCTCGACCAACTGCTTCGTCACATTGCCAAATTCGAGGAGGAGTTCGTTCGTCTGGGCGGCCGTTCCAAGGACAAGGATGTTATCAAGAAGCGTACACTCTTTGAAGTGCGCAACTCAGAGTCTTCCAATCCACCAGCAGGCGGCATGGGTCGTGGACCACGAGTCAAAATGCAGCAGCTGGAGAAAGAGATTGAGTTGATACTCGAACCGCTCAAAGAAAGCGTCAAGGGCTTGATCGACCATGACGTCCTGGAGAAGATGGGACTGCTTTCATCCAAGCAAGCTGAATCCCTCGTGGCTGGCGCCTCTCAATGGACTCAAGCGACACTCAGCAATCCCAACGAAGCTGCTCGCTCGCCGCTCACTGTATGGCTTGGTCGCTCCCTCGAGGTTGTTCCACGCCCTGGCGAGTCACAAGACTTTGGCTTCGCTCCAGAGGAGACCGATCTTGAGTACGAACAACTCCAAGAAATCGAAGCCGAGAACTTTGCCAAGGAGGATGAAGAGTTTGACGAGCTGTACGGCAGTTCATACGCCATTGCCGACCACTTTACTGGACGCAAGGTCGCGAGTTTGACGGCGGAGCGGTTGAAGAACGTCCTGAAGGAGAGGGACATGTGGAAGATCCCGGAGAATCTCAGGGGTGCCGTATACCGCCATTTACAGCATGCGGCCAAGAAGTGCATCCGCGACAGCCTTCGTGAAAATGCCATCTTGTACGACAAGCAAGCGATGCTTCGCCGCATTAGTCTCTGGGAGAAGGACGAGATCATTCTTCGCAAGCAAAAAGTCATCGGCATGACCACGACAGGCTTCAGCAAATACCGCGGTCTCATCTCAGCCCTCCAGCCTAGGGTCGTGCTTATCGAAGAGGCAGGCGAGACTCGCGAGGCACCAGTCGCCGTCACTTGCGTATCGTCTTTACAACAGTTGATCCTGGTCGGTGACCACCAGCAACTACGCCCGCACTGCAACATGTCAGCTCACGAAAACAAGCCTTACTTCTTGAACATCTCTTTGTTTGAGCGCATGGTCAAGAACAGTGTGGAATACAACATGCTTGTGAAGCAGCGCAGAATGATTCCCGAGATCCGCCGTCTGCTCCACCCCATCTACCACGGCGCCATCGAAGACCATGCGAGCGTTCTTCGGCCCACCAATCGCCCGAATGTGCCTGGCATGGGCGGCGTCAACTCGTTCTTCTTTTCTCACGCCTGGCAGGAGCAGAGAGATGATCAGATGTCTTGCATCAACAGAGACGAGGCTGACATGATTGTGGGTTTCGTGGAGCACCTCATCTACAATGGCATGGGAACAGACGACATCACCATCCTCACGTTCTACAACGGGCAGCGCAAGTGTATTCTCAGCGCCCTCAGAAACTCCGTCATGCTTGAAAAGAGACGTTTCAACGTTGTTACAGTCGACTCATACCAAGGAGAAGAAAACAAGGTCGTCGTCCTGTCTCTGGTCCGCAGCAACAGCAACAATTCGATTGGCTTCCTGGGTGTCGAGAACCGTGTGTGCGTCGCTTTGTCCCGCGCTCAGTGCGGCTTCTACATGTTTGGCAACGGCAAGCTTCTCTGGGATTCTGGATCAAAGCTTTGGCGCAAAGTCCTCACGATCGTTGCAGGACAAAAGAACAAAGCTGAAGTTCCGCAAGTCGAGCCAAACCGCCTTTCCGAGACGCTGCCAGTTGTCTGCGCAAACCACGGCATCCAAACAAAGATCACGGCAGCAGATGATTGGCAAAATATCAGCGGTGGTTGCGCGCAGCCGTGTGATGCGGCCTTGTCGTGTGGGCACCACTGTCCGCTGACTTGCCATCCATTTCCACATGACACTGTTTGCTGCCACTATCAGTGCGAGTCCCTTCTCGAGTGTGGTCATACCTGCAGTGCTATGTGTGGAGAGCTGTGCAGTTGCAAGGTGTGTGCCAAAGTCAAGATTCACCGCACCAAGGAAAGCAGCGAAACTAAGTCACAAGCATCCTCTGGTTCTTCCAAGTCGTGGAAGTCTTACTCTGAAGAGGAGCAAATCCGTTACGCTGCAGCCCTTTCGACGATGCCTCACAATGTGCGCTCATCTGTTGCAATCAGCTCTGTCCAACAGTCCCATCCGGTTGAGCTCAGCGAGATGGCTGATGGTGCTTGCGACATCCAGTCTATGTCTTTGAAGGATGGCAAGAAGGCGGCGCTTCGTCCCCAAAACCGCTCCAGCGATAAGAGTGCCGGGGGTGTTAACTTGCTGGACTGAGGCTACATGGTGAGATTGTATGTTGGGGGGCTTCAGTGCGGCTGTGGTTGGCAAGAAAAAGTAGTTTCACCGTCAGAGTGGAAGTTTCGCAGGAGGACTGAAGGTAGTAGGTAACACGATTCCACGCACAACTTATATCGCATTCCGCACTTCGAGAGCCTCTTCTTCCTTCAGTCCATCAAAGTATCCAGGTATAAAGATGTTGCAGGTCTCAATCATGCCTAAACGCCGTTTGAGAGGGGTCGTTGTCTCGTTCTGCTGATCGTGACCTTGACTGCAGCCATGCTTTGGGACTGCAGATACAAGGGATACATTAGCAGTCTAGAGCAGTAGTTACTGTACTACTAGTGTTCTAAGGCGTTGTTTGGAAGCAAATAGTGCATGCAGCCAACAACAGAACGACCATTTTTTGATCGCGGTGTGCGTGCGGGGTCGGGGTATGCACGAAATCGATGGGTTATCTCAAATACCGTTTTGATCGACCTTTTGCTTTTTCCCTTGTCTCTGCTTTTTTGCGGTCCCATGGTTCGACGCTATAGCCAATTGGTAGTCCTATTGGCATCGGCTCTACGCCTCGACTGAACGGTGGACCGCTCGGCCGTTGACGACCAGTGTCGGCAGGATCGAGTTCTGCAGTAGGTAGGTAGTTTAGTCGGGGTATGTTGATCATGCAAGTCAGCTGAGTACCTATCGAGCCTACCTACTGTAGTAGACAGCGTTTTCGGGCGGTGGGATGGCTTCGTTTGGCATTGCAAAGAACAAGGCTCCTCGGCTCTAGTACAACAATGACATCTTACCCCGCTGGCGGGGTTGGAAATTGAGATTCGGATTGGAAAGCCTCTCTTGAGAAAGGTGGGCTTCTGGAGCGAGATTTTTTGAAGAGAGACGTTGCCGGGTGCACGTAGTCTGTTATAAGTACTGCTGTCAGTCCCCTACTTGTTCTTGACCATCGAGGTTCTTTCATCGTGGTTCCTTGTCTTTTGCTCAACCAATCAATTCACTTACACACACACATTTACTTTCAATCTTCGCCACTATGCCCAAAGGAGGATGCGCGTGCGGCAATGTCCGTCTTAACTACACTGGCGAGCCATCGGCTAAGGTATGGTTTTCCTCAGTTACAGAGCAGATACTGTAGCTATCCAAACTACTCGAGGCGGGATCCTAACTCATCTTCCTTCACCCTCACAGGCCCTCTGCCATTGCACCGACTGCAAGAAAATCACCGGCTCCGCCTACAGCACCAACATCGTGATCCCCAGCGAGGGCTTCGAGGTCACCTCGGGCAAGCCCAAGTCGTGGAAGAAAAAGGCCGACTCGGGCGAGTCGATCGAGACCTTCTTCTGCGGCGACTGCGGCACCACCATGTGGCGCGAGACACCGACTTTCGGCGACAACAAGGCTTTCAAGGTCGGCGTGCTGGACACTCTGAGCGGGTTCAATGATGCCAAGCCGGATCTTGAGTTGTATGCGCCGCAGCGCGCGAGCTGGTTGCAGCCCGTGGCCGGCGCGACGCAGTTGAAGGGTATGCCGGGGAGTGAGGAGGTTTAGATAAGTGGCTCTGCTGATAAGATGAGATGGAATGAATTCATGTCGAATCATCCTTGATGAGCCAAAGTGTGTTGATCGGTGTGCTGTTCGTGAGGTCTGCTGAAAACCGGTCCTGGGTGATTCAGGGTCTGTATATTGTTCTCGTCGCGATGACCGGTTCTAAGCAACATTGGCGAAGATGCACTAGATCATTCTGATTCTGACTCCTCCGGTTCGCGGACGGTGTCTTTCAGTGTCTGCAGATGTTAGCCTTCGTGGATATTATCGCCGGAAATGTACAGTGACTCGTACTGCGTTGAGTCTCGCTTTCAGCTGAGCATGTTTCGACTCCTGGATGAGAATATGCTCGTCGTCTATGTCATCGATAACGTATATGTTCCCGTCCTCGGAGTCGATCTTGAGGATGATGGCTTTGATGGAGGCGTCGCAATGTACGAGTACGCCTTTTGCATTCTTGTCAGTACAATCTTGATCGTGTTTTGTCGAGACTTCTTACCCTCTCGAGCGCGAGGCATGATGACTTAGTAGAGAGAGAAAAGACACCGTGAGGCCTGACTGTAGGAGGGATCACGATGTTTGACGAGTTGACATGTGATATGAACTTGTATAGAGGAGGAGGGAGCACCAAGGACCATGGCGGCTAAGCGGGATCCAAGCCCTCACTCCCCGCCGCCGATCGGCGTGGCGCTGCCCTTGCTGTCTCTGACATCTTCACGGCGCGTACATTCATCTCTTCCCTCTCCCTCTCTTGACTTCCACCCATTCGCCACCATTCTACCATGACAAACCAAATCTACCTTACCTGATTTCTGTACTTCCGCCGTGCCGCCGCTGAGATCTCGACACTTACCTAACTTGGTATCGCCACTGTTAGTGTCATCAAACTCGACAATGACCTTTGTTGCTGCGATAGGTACCTACATACTCCAGCAGTTTCCTCTCTGAACCATCACAACACTCCTCTAAATAGAGCACAAAGCTCCACCGACGACGGACAACATCACTCGCTTAGTCGACTCTTGACATTCCTACGTCGACAGCTGGTGGCGGTAGAATCTCTGAACATTCTTTGCGACCTACACAGCAGCGCCTGAGTCGTTCACGAGATCCTCGCCTCAAACCATGTCTCCTATGACCAACTACCATCTCTTCGGCACCACAAGCGAATCATCACCTGGCTTGCTTGTCGCTAGGCAATTTCCGAGTGAAGAAACCGAATCCGAAACGACAGACAACAACAATGGAAGTCACTATACGACCTATTATTTCGTCTTCTTCGCCCTCCTCTTCTGTATTGCTTTGCTCTGTGTCTACTTCGTCTGGAAGAAGCGGCGCAACGCCTTGACGGTCCGCAATGGGTTTACTGGAGCTGGCCATCAACGAAGCGTGCAAGAATGGGACACCGTCCGCTACCGGCGGCGGTACTGGAACACCAACGTCAGAAACGCGGAGGTCAGCAGAGAGGAGGGTCTCAACGAGCATGGTGAAGCACCGCCGCCATATGTGCCGAAAGATGACGAGAACACGGGCGGTGCTGGAGGACCGACAGCGGGCGGATACTTCGGACAAGGACCAGCGAGACCAGCTGAGCCGGCCATCCCAATGCAGACGCTTTCGAGAGACCAGGCGGGCCTGAAGCCGCCAGGCTACGAGCAGAGTGTTCAGCCAAGCGGTTCACGCTTGACACCATAATGCAGTGCAAGCACGAAGCACAAGACAGCGATCAATTTCTTTCGTCGTATCCTCTGGGCATTTTCAAGGAGTAATAAGGGTCAGAGAAGTTAACAGCACATTCGTTTTCCCTGGATGCAATCGGTTATGCTCCTTCGATTCATGATACCCAATTCCCACAGCGTTGTACATATTACAGCAAGAGCAAGCGGGTTTCAGCTTACTGAATCACTTGATATTCTACATGACACATTCAACGTTCAAGGAAAGCTGTCGCTAGTTATTCCAGCGTTCTTCATCCTGTCGGTCTACGCATCACGTGTTGTCGCGACATGATTGTGTTACGTCGTCCTCTGACGTCAGCTGTATTGGTCGATCGACATGACGCGCCAATGGATTGGGCGTCTTTTCCCCTCTCGCACCCATGTCCGTTTCATCATGTCGAGCTCAACTGCAAACTTCATCGCAATCGCAATGTCTATTCCAAGTCAGGCTGCACACTCTTTCCCTATCGCTAGCCAACCACTCGCAGGCTTTGCGTGTAGTCCTAACATGAGCGCTCCCACCGATACCATTGACCTTACGGGTTCTGCTCCGAACCCTCCCAACGAAGACACCACGTCGCGTCGCACCTCACAAGGAACCAAGCGCAAGTCAACATCAAACAATGACGAGGAAGACGTCAACCTATCCGACATCGACGTCGACGGCATGCCCATTACGGAGAATGCTGATCAAGTCAGGCGCAAAATCGCCAGGTTGATCGAGAACGACGGGATGAATGTCAGAAGATTGACGTCAGCAGCAACGCGTACTATCGCTTCGTCCACCAGCATGGACCCACCAAGGGCTTGCAAAGCGACGTGTTCATGAACGCGAGCGCCAATTTCAAAAGGAGGGAGATTGCTGGGTTGAAGCTGCCGACTGCCGCTAGCAAGAGGGCAAAGACTGCCGCTAGCAAGACTGATTCCGGCAAGAAGAGCGGTGCGGGCGGCGACGACGATCCGAAAGACGACCCGAAAGACACACCCAAGAAGACAGCAAAGGGCAAGGGCAGCGATCCGTCCGACTTCCTTCAAGTACACCTAGACGGCGAAGAGGACGACAAGGTACCCGTCTACGACACGTGCGCCGACGTACGTCGCAAGATTTCCGCCCACCTTCGCGACCCTGGTGTCACTCAAGCACAGTTCTGTCGCGATCTCCACAGTCAGCTTCACGGACCAGAGAAAGGTGTCAGGATCCAAAGTGGGCAACTGGCGCGTTTCCGCGCAATGTCCGGCGCGAACCAAGGAGGCAACAACAAGATCTTCTACGCCGGCTACGTTTTCTTTGAGAAGAAGAGAATTGCTGAAAACAAGCCCAAATCCAAGAAAAGGCAAGAGATGGAGAACATATGGCCCGGCGGCGTGGACAGGAGCTACTTTGGCAGGACTTCGTAAGTTTCGCCATCTTCCTCTTCTCCGCTTCGAGAGGCAAATTGCTAACGTGGTGATCTCAGTGCATTCTGTGTCTCTGACGAACGACCAACTTTTGACGAGTATGGCCAACTACACGTGGTCAAGGTTGGAGGTACTGTGCGCAGGAGGAGATGAGGCGTGTAACCTCGTCGGGCAGCAAGTGCTCTTATCTCGGACCAAGTTGTGATTTACTTCCTTGGTGATTCGTATCTTGTTGATTTGTAGGAATATCTGTAACGATCATGAATATACGACGATCTTGTATTTGACTACATGGCTTCACCTTAGGAATTCCGCCTCCCTTGATCTGTACAGTATATATACGAACAATCCTATTGAGGCTAACAGTGATACTATCCCTGCTGCCTACTAAAATCCTTCGCCTCTATTTAGTCCAATTCCGGAAGTACAACAACTTGAAAAGTCAACCCCACGTCAAAACAACCGCACCTCAACATCAACAACACGACCAAAACTACAAGTAAAAAAAGACATACAATGGATCCCCCACCCAGCCCAGAACCCTGCCGCCTCCTCTCCCTCCCCGCCGAACTCCGCCTGCGAATCTACTCCTTCGCCCTCGCCCCAACAGGAAGCATCTACCTGCACCGCACGCCCTCCAAACGCCACGCCGTAACCCCCTCCTCCATCTCCCCAGCCCTGCTCGCCACCAACCACCAAATCCACTCCGAAGCGTCCGGCGTGCTGTACGTCGAGAATGTAGTGCACATGGCCGTCGACGCGCACGACACCGCCTGGCCGGCCATCAACGAGGCCCGCCTACCGCAACCCGTCCTGCAGCGCCTCGAGCATTTGTGCGTTTTACTGGATTGCTCCGCGGTCCTATGGGGCAGGTATGGGTCGGTGGATTTTGGGGCTTTTACTGCTTTGACGGCGCTGAAGACGCTGAGGCTGAGGGCTTTGGTGCTGCCGGATGAGAGTGGGGAGTTTGGGGATGAGGATGGAGATGATGGGCAGGATCCTAATCAGCAGGGTGGTATCAATGATCCTCAACCGCCTGATGAGCCGACGTGGAAGTTCCCTAATTTCGCTCTTCTTGCGGTCGAAATTCTGGAGCGTGTGCCGGCGTCGACTAAAATCCTTTACGGACCCGACGAGGAGGAGGGCGACTTCGACACCACCGATACCTCAGAAGGCAACGGGCAGCATCTCCAACATCACCATCGAGAAGGCCCACTCTCACCATTCGACAAATTCTACACGCCCAAATACAAGATCTCCATGATGCCGGGCCAAGGCTACGACGCGGTGGCGAGGGAGGTTCGATCGGGAGATTTGCAGGAGAGTTTACGAGTGATTGGAAGCGAGTTGGAGTTGGCGGAGAGAAGGGGCATGAAAGCTGGGACTGTGCTTGATGTATGGGCGGACTATCGTGCGATTCGGGCGGCGTTCTCGAGGGTTTAGTGGCGGCGAGTCTTTCTTGAAGCAGAAAGCGAGTGCATATGATATTGGCTTGTGCCAAAATGGACTCGTCAAGTAGACATTGGCATGGCGGCCTTATTCTATACACCACATAGATTCATAGTCTTGATGGAGCATTACTGTCCAGTCTGATGTGGGAAATGTTCTTGCAGGCATAGCTAACATGGAAGACTAGAAAAGACTCAAGTTGAAAAAGGAGAACATTGCTTGAGACTACTCATGAACGAACGTGAGCACGTGCACCGCTACAACCTTTCATCGGGAATCTACGTCCAGCCTACTGCTCGCAAACCCAAATTCCCTCGTATTGTGCATCATCATGCCGTATCATCACCTCGTTTCTTCCTGCTGCATTGCATCGTTGCACACGCTTAAGCGCGGCTCATGACACCCCAGGCGCGGATCTTGTTGTCGGTGTAACCGGCGAACAGGGTCTGGCCATCGGCGGACCAGGCGAGGGAGATGCACTCGGGCTCGCGGGCCTTCTTGCCGACCTCGACGTACTCGGGCTTGAGCTCGTCAACCTTGGACTTCTTCTCAAGGTCGAAGACGATGATCGAAGAAGAGGTGGCGGCGCAGAGCCAGTAGCGGTTGGGGGAGAAGACAAGGGCGTGGATCTCGTCACCAGCGGTGAGAGAGTACAGGTGCTTGGACTCGTTCAGGTCCCAGAGCATGGTGGTACCGTCCTTGCCACCGGAGGCGCAGAGAGAGCCATCGGGGGAGATGGTGACGGTGTTGATGTAACCGGTGTGACCGATGTGGTCAGTCTGGATACGGCAGGTGGCGAGCTCCCAGACCTATGCAAACGTTAGTTGGTGTTCAACACGGTTTGAGAAAAGATCAGATGGCAAAAAGTCGCTAGTATCAGCGCGCCGATGAAGGCGAAATGTGTCTCATGGCCCGAGATTAGAGCTCTGAAGTAGCAAATACTTTTGTAAAACATCATATGAGCGGGGGGAAAAGATAAATCGGCACTGACCTTGACGAACTTGTCCCAACCAGCGGAGACGATGACGGGGTTCTGGGGGTTGGGGGAGAAGCGGACGCAGGAGACCCACTCGGTGTGGCCCTTGTCGGTGATGGTGTACTTGCAGTCACCAAGAGTGTTCCACAGCTTGATGGTGCGGTCACGGGAACCGGAGACGATCTGACGGTTGTCGGCGGAGAAGCTGACGGAAAGGACGTCGTTGTTGTGGCCGACGAAACGGCGGGTGGTCTGGCCGGTGGAGAGCTCCCACAGACGGAGAGTCTTGTCCCAGGAGGAGGACAGGGCGTAGGCACCGTCGGAGGAGATCACACAGTCGGAAACGATGTGGGAGTGACCGTGGAGGGAGCGTTTGGGGTAGCCGTAGGAGGTCTCATCACGGGTGAGGTTCCAGATGATGAGGGACTTGTCACGAGAACCGGACAGGAGCATGTTGGGGCTGTTCCACCATTAGTGGATGCGCATGTTGTCCCACGTAGCTGCAAGCTCTTACTTCTCGAGAGAGGTGGCAAGGGAAGTGACCCAGCCGGAGTGGCCCTCGAGGGTGCCGCGGAGGACGAGTTGCTCAGCCATTGTGATTGATTATGAAGACTGCGCGGTGGATGTTAGTATGCGCGCTTGTCGTGCTGTGTTTCGCGATGTACATACAACTGAACGGTTCCTTGTATTGTGGTATTGACGGCTGGTGAGGAAAGTCGGAGTGCTTGAAGCTGCGCTGAAACTAAGTCTGCATTTCGGCCGGTGTATGCCAAGATTTTCCCCGATCACTATTGGTGCCTTGATGCCTTGCGACAAGCGACAAACGACAAGCGCTACTCGACGGGTCCACTCGATCTAGAAACAATAGTACATGTTAGGTTTTGATCACGATTAGCATGCTAGCATTGTCGAGACAGACATATTCTTAGACTCAGTTGGTTTCATGTGGCACGTGGGAGAGTATGAACATAAATCGACGCATGTGTTGACATAGTAGCTACCTTGCCGGATTTGATCGATCTCAATAGTCTTCCTGTCGGATTGCTGCGTCCGTCCGTCCAGTGTGCCACTCCTGGGCTACAACCGACCAAGGCAATCTTCGCAATGGCAGGCGACTTCGCATTGCGTAGTGACTTCCCTCATCTCGCAGTCCTGGTGTTAGTCTCGATCTTCCTCAATATCTCTCTCTATTTCCCAAACATCCTGGTTCCATTTGACATCCCCACACGAGCGTCCCGCATCTGTATCGACCATCATGCATCATGTTGTGGATGTGCCGTAGGATGGGTCGGGCGTTGGCAACTTGCACGGCGGCATGATGCTTTTCTAGGTCGCTTCAAGGAATTCCTTTTGTAACACCTTCTTATCGTCGTCTAAGGCTTCTAGCGTCTTCCTTGGTAAGGCGGCATACCAGGTGGACCGCCCATACCCGGGGGTCCCATGCCTGGAGGAGGGAATGGCATACCACCAGGCGGAGAGCCAGCAGGTGGGCCTTGAGGCGGGAATCCAGGAGGAAGGCTTTGTGGAAGAGGCGGCATGCCTGGAGGCATTCCTTTGCAGAAAGTCAGTTGGTGGACTTGAGCAGTATCACAGTATTTGGGTACTTACCTGAAGGGAAGCCTGACATGCCGGGGGGCGGAGCAAAGCCTGGTGGAAGACCTTGGGGGAGCGGCGGCATACCTAAATCGCGTCAGCACCAGAGTCCTAATCACTCCAACATGATATGATCGAACCTACCAGCAGGAAATCCAGGCGGCATACCACCGGGAGGCATAGGGAATCCAGGAGGCATGCCAGCAGGCGGCATCATACCGCCGGGCGGCGGGCCAAAGCCAGGCGGCGCGGTGTTCAACATCGGGTTGTTTGCAGACTGGCCCTCGGCCGCGTATGAATTTGTGATGCTGTCGATAACGCTCTGTGCTTTTTCATGTCCGATTTGCTGGTAGTAGTCGACTACATTGCGCAGGTGGTTACGGCCAGAGTTATGCGCCTTGCGCACACTCATCGAGTCGTGGGTCAAGTAGACATCGCAGTAGTCGCAGAAGAATTTCGGCATGGTCGCGCGGTCGCAATCGCGTGGTGCAGTATTTGGAGGGGTTGTCGAGTATGTATTTATGCGACAGCTGTAGAGTTGTCGGTGTGGAATCGAGAGCTCGTGAATGGTGTGGATGTTAAGATGGGAGAGCTGTTGGAGGTTCAAAGTCCAGAACTCAAAGCGGCAGCGCTTGCTTCACTTCTCAGCCTCAGACCGCGAAGTAACTCCTACATTCACATAACTTTTTGTCTTGCCATGAATACTGAGATAACCAATAGGATGAGCAGTGGCCTGAAGTCAGTTACTTGAAATCTCTGCTCTACTCATCACACCACACCGCTCGCCCTGCCATGCAAAACTCTTCCAAATGTCATACACAATGAAAGGAAGCGTCTGGTCCGCGATGGGCTATGCGCCACCACGCGGCCGGTGCAACCACAAAAGCTCGCTCATGTCGCCGGCCTGCCCATGTTTGCGCTTCATGCTCCATCCGATCAAAGTGAGTCCGATGATTCATTTTTTGCGAGGGTCAAGGAATAATTACTAATAACACACCTCTTCCCAGGCTGCATCAAGCTTCGAGTGTGATGGCTGCAGTCATCACGCCTCGTTCCATTCCCTCGAAAACCCAGCCGAAGACGCTGTACGCCAGAAATGGCTTGAGCAGGAAGCAGCCCAGGCCAGAGAACAGCAGGCTACCGTCGGCGCAAACAAAAAGCGTAAGGCGATCTCGCAGAACAATTCACTCAGAGATGATGAGCGGATTGTGGTGTTGGATGAGTTGAGCGAGAGCGATGGCCGTAGCACTGTCAGAGCGAGCAGAAGCTCGAAAGCCAGGACTGGTTGATGAACGAACTGGACGAGCGATTGACGCTTGGCTAAATTACTATACATCCGCCTTGCAGAAGCAAGGCGCCTGTACGTATTCTCGGTAACGAAGGTTCTGGTCGAAAACAGTTGATCACATGCCCGCCACCTTCAAAAGAAGAGATCCGCATTCGGAGGGATACGAACGACGCTGAAGCAACCCTATCACAGAATTGATGCAGAGGTGAAGGAGTTTTTTTTAAAGTAGAAAAACATAGGATGTATGAACTAGTTTTGCCTCGTTAATAAACGGGCGACCATCAGATCTTCCATCAACCCTTAATTGGTATCTTCGCTCTTTGTGCGGTAGTATCAGCAACGTCGGAGCTATATGGACAGTGGCTTATTCCACGCGTAAGAGAATAGCAACCAAAAGCTAGTGGATCGTCAGTGATAGCAAGCTTATACGGTGGTTATCGACGACTTCAGTATATCAAAATCATCCTCATGCCAAAGAGATACTGGTCCAAACCATCCCCGAAGAAGGAGTACATCTTCGCAGCAGTCTTCTTCGCCTCTCTGATCATGCGCCGTTCGTACGAGTTCTGGAAGAAAGAGAGAATTACAATCAACCCGCCATACCCGCAACCTCGATCACTTCCCGAATACATCCAGCTGAGATCACACCACACAAAATCCAAAATCATTGCGTCTTTCCACCGCGTCGTCTGCCCGATGGTTTCTCGCCGGAGAACACAGCTTTGAAGCCCTCGGCCAGAGTCAGCATGATCACAGCTATGAGGTACTGGATCAGCTGAACGATCCAGCGGGCGGGCGCCCAGAGTTTGCCTTCAGGGTCGTTGACATGGCTGGCGCCTTGCATGAAGCGGGTGGATCGCGTTGATGTTGTCGAGGGTTGCTGTGAGGAGGACATCTTCTGTGGTGTTGCTGTGGTGGTGGTGATGGTGATGATGTTTGTGCTCCTATGGTGTCTAGTGATTGGTGGTGTTGCGATTTACTATTGCGTGGTTCCGTATGATGTGGCAATGATGTGGTGTTATTGTTGTCGCTAGAAGCGCAAGTTGAGCTTTGTGGGCCGGATGGCAATGGCGTGGATTTTATTCAGTGAGAGGAGGATTTTCGCTTTGTGGTGCAAGGTTAAAGTAGCATATACATCAACATGTTACAGCAATCAATGGTGATGTCGCTCGTGTGGCAATACTCAAAGGGTCAAGTGGCGGAGCAGCAAGGCGCATCCGTGACAACCGGGGGCAATGCGATCCACACAACTTTGAGCTGAGCTGAGTGGCTGGATGATTGAGAGGATTCAACTTTGCGTTAACAAAGTCACGGCATTGCTCGATGTCGAAGCTGCAAATGATCTTCTCGATACAGTAGTGGACTGTGATGGGAGTGGCAACTTTCACCTAAATTTCCATGCTTAATCCAAGTGTCGAAGAAAGAGAACGATGTTTGGCTGAAAGTCGTAGGGCTGTTCCCGGATCAGCTCACAGCGAAAGGGAATCGGTATCGATTTTCGACTAGCAAGTCCAGGTACTTGCGAACAGAATAGCGAGTGTTCAATCTACGCAGCAACCTTGGCTGAGAGATGATCTTGTGGGACTGTTGTTCAATCCCTAATCAGATTCTCGTTTGAGCGACTCTTAGGTACTCACATCTTAAACTAACAAAGTGGCCTCGTAGGTAATCACCAATAACGAGATTACTCGGCAATAATGATGAACAATGGATCGCTCTGTCGAGCGAGTTGCTTAACGATGAAGCAGCGAGATGCCACCAAGCAGGCGACAGGAGAAGGTCTCAAGCAGATCGAGGAAATACCACCTGGCCTTGCAAAAGAAGACGGCCGATCTTGAACTGCGTTATCACAGCTACCCACAGCTTGCGGCCAGATATGGAACTGCCAGGAATGTCCAGAACCTTCACGATGTCATCATAGACACAATGCTGTTGAGACTCACCCCAACCATGCGAATGCGACGATATACAAGAGGCTCCATCTATGATAAAGCAGAGCAGCAGCAAACATGTGATTGCATGTGATTGCATGTGAATTCCCTTGAACATGCACAATGCATCATCGTTCCCAACCTGAAGCTTCCGTGAAGTTCACCAGATAGATGTCGCGATAAGCCACGCACATCCAAACATGGCTCAGGATCTCATCAGCATGGCGATGTGCGGGCCAACTCTAAGGACGGCTCCCACCGGCCAGATCGTGGAGAAGAGCAGCTCGCACAGGGCAGGACGGCCGTAACGATGCAGGGCAGATCATTGGCCCTGACTGTGATTGGCTGGTAGTTGGTGTTGGCCACGACGTTGGGCCAGGCACAGAAGGAAGCTCTGCGGCAGGTGAAGGAGCTTCTCACAGACGTTGGGACGTTTGGTGAGAGGCATGCTGACGGTTTCGTGGCACCGATTGTTAGCTGTTTGTATGATGATGAGGGGTTATTGGAGTGTGCTGTAGACTGTAGTTCACTCGTGCAACAGCCAGTCGAGCAGGGGGAGCGGCTTTGCTCCGGGCGCTGCGGTTTTGACACCCCCAGGCGGCAGAATGGCAGAATAATGTCGAGCATGGCCTCGGCAGTTCGGCAGGGACTTTTCCCTTCTAGACGGCGTATGGAATGCAGTTAGTGCCATTGGGTCCTGACAATTTGCACCAGATGAGATGATGGGTTGGGAAATGTATATTGTGTTATCATCGTAGGAATTGTGTATGCGAGAAGTAGTTTTTCCAGGGGAGCATTATGTCGATTCCAATAGCACATACAGTATGTGCTTTAAGGTCTGGCGTGTCCCAGTCCCAGTGGTCCGGTAGCAGTACGACCAAGGGCGATAATTCTGCCAGCTCAAACTGGCTTTTGGACCTGCGTCGAAATCCCCATGGCTTCAATGTCGTACGACGCTGAGGGTCGGGTGTTACATGTACCAACTTGTAGCAGTCAAGTAGTGCACCGAGTATCGCTCGTTCACAGGCACCGGCGAAATTCGTCTTACAGTCCTACCATTCACATCACAGACGGCAAGGTGGACAGCCGGGCAACGTCCGTAATGTGTTTCGAACATGCAGGCCTTGTGACTGTTAGTAGACGCTTGTCTTTCCATATTATGACTACTGTACTTTGCAAGCTAGTCATGTCGCTGTCAATGCACTGGTGGCGAGTCTCACACCGCCCTGCATGCTGTTCGCTAGAAACATCGCAACATGTCTTGGCCAATGAGAAGAGTCAGGGTCGTGGGAATTCAACGCGGGTGGATTCGCTCTCCCCACCCGAAGGCAAAAGGCACTTGCCATTCACCGAGCGCCATAAAACTGCTCCTGCCACGCCGCGCCAATACTTCCTTCCTCTCTCACCTCCCTCCACCACCACCACCCCTCCTCCAACACACACTCATAGCCAAGGATATCCTTCGGCTACCACTGCTCCTTCTCTCACGCCAACCCACAGACTTTCGTTTTGCACGAGAGCCTACCGCAGCAGACCTACCAGGCAGCTTTTTGCACCTGTCTGCGTTTCAACTACACCCTGAGGAGCCACCACCACCGGTACATCTCACAACATGCCTTCCCACCAACCCACCGCCGGCATGCAGGCCGTCGACCCGGCTTTCCTGTCCAGCCAGCCCTCGGCCGCCTCCAAGCCGTACCCGCAAGAGCCTGTCAGGAACACAAAGTACGACCCTAAGAAGCCTCACATCACCGAGACTCCCATGACAAAGAAGAACTGGTACAAGCACGTGAACTGGCTCAATGTCATTCTCATCATCGGCATTCCCATGTGCGGCCTCATCACCGCCTACTGGACTCCCCTCTACCTGAAGACTGCCATCTGGGCCGTCGCCTTCTACTTCGCGACTGGTCTCGGTATCACTGCCGGTTACCATCGTCTGTGGGCCCACACTTCCTACTCTGCCACCGTCCCGCTCAAGATCTTCCTGGCTGCTGTTGGCGGCGGTGCCGTTGAGGGCTCCATCAGATGGTGGGCCCGTGACCACCGCGCTCACCACCGCTACACCGACACCGACAAGGACCCCTACAGTGTCAGGAAGGGTCTCCTCTACTCTCACTTCGGCTGGATGCTCATGAAGCAGAACCCCAAGCGCATTGGTCGCACCGACATCTCTGACCTCAACGACGACGCCGTTGTTGTCTGGCAGCACAAGCACTACCTCAAGGTCGTTCTCTTCATGGGTCTCATCTTCCCGACTCTTGTCGCTGGTCTCGGTTGGGGTGACTGGCTCGGAGGCTTTGTCTACGCTGGCATTCTCCGCATCTTCTTCGTCCAACAGGCCACCTTCTGCGTCAACTCCCTCGCTCACTGGCTCGGTGACCAGCCCTTCGACGATCGCAACAGCCCCCGTGACCACGTCATCACTGCTCTTGTCACTCTTGGTGAGGGCTACCACAACTTCCACCACGAGTTCCCCTCCGACTACCGCAACGCCATTGAGTGGCACCAGTACGACCCGACCAAGTGGTCTATCTGGGCATGGAAGCAGCTCGGCCTCGCCTACGACCTCAAGCAGTTCCGCTCCAACGAGATTGAGAAGGGCCGTCTTCAGCAGCAGCAGAAGAAGCTTGACCAGAAGCGCTCCAAGCTTGACTGGGGTGTGCCTCTTGAGCAGCTGCCTGTCATGGAGTGGGACGACTATGTTGACCAGGCCAAGAATGGCCGTGGCCTCATCGCTGTCGCTGGTGTTGTGCACGATGTGACCGACTTCATCAACGACCACCCCGGTGGAAAGGCCATGATCAAGTCTGGTCTTGGCAAAGACGCAACCGCCATGTTCAACGGCGGTGTCTACTACCACTCCAACGCCGCCCACAACCTTCTCTCCACCATGCGTGTTGGTGTCATCCGCGGTGGCATGGAGGTCGAGATCTGGAAGCGTGCTCACGGCGAGACCAAGGACTCCACCATTGTCAAGGATGCTCAAGGCAACCGCATCGTGCGTGCTGGCGCGCAGGTGACCAAGCTCACTGAGCCGCCCGCGAGCGCCGGTACTGCTTAGATGCGACATTCTTTTCACGGCCTCAGGAGGAACATAAACTGAGACGAATGCACGTTGGGTTTGACATGGCGCGTTTAGCGAGTGCCTGGGTATCCCGCTCTACCATTTTCGAGAGCGAGAGCGGCGTTTTTTCACAATATCTCTTACGGAAGGTCTTCTACATTCGCTCATCATAGAATGCTGCACTCCTGCAAATGATGGAGTTGATGGAGTGCGACACGAGCTTGTTCTTGCTGGTTTGACTAGCTGATAACCTCGAAAATTATAATGTACTTTGTACGACCAAATTTTGTTCATCAAGCTCATGCTATTGCTCGTGTGTAATATCTGTCATTCCATCTTGTATCGAGATTTGACTCAGTGCCTACTTCATGGTACGAACCAACTCGTGTGTTACTTGCTTAAATACTTGCTTGGATACATGTATTTGATCTGAATCCATGGCATACGCACTACACTCCTACATCGAATCATAGGTAGGTCACGCGTGTATGCCAGGGCTTGTCGAACGCTGTGAGTATCTCACTGGTACCGAAACATTCGTGATGTGTGGACGATGATGATACCACCATTACATCCTACTGACTACCTTGTACTTTATGAAGCATGAACATGTCCCTTCATGATGGGGTTAAGAGGGTTAGTGTTATCGTCGCTCAAATATATACAAGTGCACACTCCAGCATTGTGTGCCCTTCAATTGTTCATGCTGGATGTCAGAGACAGCCTAACGTTAAGATAGGCCATGTGCGATCTCGATAAGGGGCTGATCATTCGATGTACTACCTGTTTGCGTGTGCCTCGTATCCCCGTGGTTAAGTCGCTAAGACGTCGTGTAGCAGCAACACACATACATTAGCATCGCGGTTTCCTTTTTTGCTGGATCTACTACTAACCACAATATGCGCCAATACATGTAGCATTCAGATCGCTCAGGCAGTAAGTAAATCCGCCTCGCATATTATGTCGTGTTCCTGATCTTACCACATCTCATCTTGCGTGCGTCCGGTCTCACATGCACAGTACCTTACATGTTGCCAAAATTTGTTGATACATCTTCATGTATGTGATGAGAACAACAGCTCTCGAATGTCGGAAATATCCACATACCGGTGAGAGTACTTACAGAATCTCGAGAACAAATACCAACATCTCACCAAACAAGTGGTGATATCAGCGTCTTTCGCCTACTCTCCACGTGCCTAACACCATTGAGATACTCCATGCAACAAACTTTCTTTATCACATCCACCTGAGCCTCAGCTTCAGCTTCAGCCTCAGCCTCAGGCTCCAGAACACAGCTTCGTCACATGCCACCATCATAGAGCTCACTTGACCATTGCCTTCACCGCTTAACTAGATACCTGTCATCATCACCACCACCAGTCTCCGTGAGACCCGCATTCAGACTGGCGCCCCAAGGTTTATACACTTCCTTCTCCCGACGCCGCCTCCTCCTCTTCTCACTCGCCGTCCTCGCAATCGTGGCGTTCTCCCAACTTCTCGCTCCACGCCTACGTACCTTTGTACGCAAACCTCCAATCTCAATCGGAAGCTTCAGACCCGTCACAACAAGCACCATGGCAGGCGCCAAGTTCCAAAAGCCGCCGCAGGCACCGCCTCTGTTCACCCACACGCCCGAGTCTCTGGGCAAGACCACCGACCGCTTGATGAAGGACAATAAGTCATTGATGGACAAGATCGTCGCCGAAAACAAGCCCGACAATGCAACCTTCCAGAGTGTTATGCTGCCAATGGCCAGAGAAGACAACGACATGAGCCTCGAAGCGCACATCATTGGATTCTACCAGGCTGTGTCTACTGATGCAAAGCTGAGAGATGCTTCTACGGAAGCGGAGAAGAAGATGGACGACTATGCGATTGAGGCGTCGATGAGGGAGGACGTTTTCCAGCTCGTGGATGCTGTTTACAAGAAGCAGAAGGACGATGACAAGCTCGACCCCGAGAGCAGGCGACTCCTGGAGAAGGACCACAAGGGTTACATCAGGATGGGTCTCGGTGTTCCTGCTGGCCCTCAGAGAGATCGTTTCAAGGCGATCAAGAAGCGGTTGTCCGAGTTGAGCATCACGTTCCAGAAGAACCTGAACGAGGAGCAGGGTGGAATTTGGCTCTCTCCAGACGAATTGGACGGTGTTCCCGAGGACGTTACAAACAACCTGCAGAAGGGCGAGGCGGGCACTGAGAATGAGGGCAAGCTGCGTCTGAGTTTCAAGTACCCGGATCTGTTCCCGACTCAAAAGTACTGCAAGAACGTGGAGACGAGGCACAAGGTTTTCATTGGGAACGAGAACAAGTGCAACGAAAACATTGGGCTGTTCAAGGAGGCTATCGTTTTGCGCGATGAGGCAGCCCGTATTCTTGGCTACCCCAACCACGCCACGTTCAGGATCGAGGACAAGATGGCGAAGACGCCGAAGACAGTCAACGATTTCCTCGGAGATCTGAGGACTAGACTCGCCCCAGGTGGAGTCAAGGAGATTGAGAAACTGAAGGAGTTGAAGAAGGCAGAAACGGGCAAGTCGGACAACTACTTCCTCTGGGACCACCGGTTCTACGATACGCTCATGCTCGAGAAGGACTTCCAGCTCGACCAGAAGCTTATCGCAGAGTACTTCCCGCTTGAGTCGTCGATTGAAGGTATGCTCAAGATTTTCGAGGAGCTCTTTGGCCTCCTGTTTGTGAAAATTGAGGGAGATGACCGCAAGGCTATTTCTGAGAGCGGCAAGGGCGAGGATATCACCTGGCACCCTGACGTCCAGATGTTCTCTGTTTGGAACGATGAGGGTGAGGGCAGTGGTTTCGTTGGCTACCTCTATCTTGATCTTTTCCCTCGCGATGGCAAGTACGGCCACGCCGCAAACTTCAACATCCAGCCTGGTTTCATCACGGCTGATGGCGATCGCCGTTACCCGGCCACTGCTCTCGTTTGCAACTTCAGTAAGCCGTCACCCAAGAAGCCATCGCTCCTCAAGCATGACGAGGTTGTCACACTGTTCCACGAGCTTGGACACGGCATCCACGATCTCGTCTCCAAGACTATCTACTCGCGCTTCCACGGCACATCCACCGTTCGCGACTTCGTCGAGGCACCTTCACAAATGCTGGAAAACTGGTGCTGGACGCCCTCCCAGATCAAGAGCCTCTCAAAGCACTGGTCATACCTCTCTCCCGAGTACGCCGAGGCGTACAAGGCCAGCTCCAAAGGCGAACGACCGTCAGAGTCCATGCCCGACGACCTGATCAAGAACATTGTCAACACCCGCCACGTCAACGACGCTCTCTTCAACCTCCGCCAGCTGCACTTCGGCATCTTCGACATGGCCGTGCACGAGGTGGCTTCGCACGAAGACGTGGAGAAACTCGACGCCAGCGAGACGTACAACCGCCTGCGCAAGGAGATCAGCAAGATTGACGGCCCGGAAGTGTTGGGTGAGGGTTACACTTGGGGACACGGCCAGGCGACTTTCGGTCACCTGATCGGCGGCTACGACGCCGGCTACTACGGCTACCTCAGCAGCCAGGTCTACTCCGCCGACATGTTCTACAGCGTGTTCAAGAAGGATCCCATGAATGGCAAGGAGGGCAGGCGGTACAGGTACACGGTTCTGGAGAAGGGTGGTAGCCGCGATGAGATGGAGAGCCTAAAGGAGTTCCTGGGTCGCGAGCCTAGTACTGAGGCTTTCTATAAGGAGCTGGGTATTGCGTGATTGTCTTGTCTTGACTGGACTTGATGAGATGGGACGATGATGACGAATGAAATCACAACGGTCCCGTGATTCATATTAATTATGACGGAGTATGAAAATGCAAATATGATCAAACACCAGGACCAAGGCAGTCGCTTCCATCAGGAAAAGTTCACACCACGTCTCAGAGAGATGTGGATCTCCCACTAACGATATCCACCTGCTGTTTGTTGGAACCTCCGCCTATGCCAAAATTCGTCGAATGGAAAATCTCACTGGCACCAGCATGTTCATAGCGTACTAGGCTTGCCGGTACTACCGCCTGCGAAAGCCTGATCCAGTGAGGTAATGGTATTCGGAGACCACTCTCTCACTGGTATAAGGGTGACTTGAACATATGGAAGTTGCTGATATCACCATGAATCGACAAATTTTAGCATGAAATGAGGAACTAAGACTCCTCGGACTCCACGCACCCCATGGGGACGAGGATGGAGAAGAGCATTTACTTGACACATCTGATGCTTGTAACACGGGAAAGTCGACTACTCTTTCCATTTGTCCATTGTTATTACATGATATTATCAAACTGCCATTCCTTCAACTATACTTTTGAGGATTCGGCATCCCATTTTGGTTCAAAGCCGAGAGCAGCCGCTGGCGCTAAGACTAACTCTGCTGCGACTCCGAGGCTCTGGGATTGTGCCTAAACTGCTCGTACCAGTAGGACAAGAGTTACGTCTCTAAGGGGACAGATCCGTCAGGACACGCTGCTGCCAACGTTGGCCGAATCTGTCCCAGTATGTTATTCATCCCCCGAGAGCTTGTGCAGGTCTTCGACAGGATTGGAATTGATCGACTCGGACGTCGTACCTACTCGTACAGGTCGTACTACTTGTTGCTCCGAAGCTCCCGTGGCTCCCACTCCGACCTGTCCGACTGTCCTCTCATGCCTATGTATGTACACAGTCGATGATCGTCTCGGAGTTCGGCTACCACCTACAGTACTACTCTCTTTCTGCCGGCGTACCTCGCCTGCTGACCCGAGGGCGAAGGATGCACTTCTCACCACTGCATATGGAAGGACGGAAACAGGGCTCGCGCTATACCGCAATAGTAAGGTGATAACTTTGCTCCAGTGGCGGGGATTCGTGTGAAACACAGGTGCATAGCAAACAGCAAAAAACATGGCCCATCACTAACAGCAATTACAGCAAAGGCATTGCGGTTGGAACAAGCTCAGTCTCTCTCAGCCCTGGAGCATAGTCAAGCCTTTCTTATCTCTCTCGGCGCACAACGGCAGGCTGGATGGCGTCTTGACAAGCACTGGGTTGGCAGGTCTTGCATGTCTTGGATGTGCCTTATCCGCCTTCCAAGAACAACCTTAGCCCCGGCAAGAATGCGCCAAAGCGCTAGCCGCATATTACACTTTTCCTTGGCGAGGCTCGATGGAAGGCCAGCCAAAGGTCTCGATCACTGGTGATCTACTACTGTGGGCTGCTAGTACCACCGAGTATTGCCTGGATATCTTCCTCGTATAGATGGAAGGATTTCGCTTATACAAAGCTGCGAAAACTGCGGCGTCGTTGATATCAGTCCGGCCAATCGAATGGAGCTGATGTCTGCTGAGCTGGACGCCGTACCGCCAATCGTCGAGTTACGGCAGCATATTTATCATGTATGGCGCGCCATCTCCCCCACCTCGGATACCCTGAGCGCCACGCTGCCTTTAACCTTCACGCAGGCGTGGAGATTTTCCAGCACGCGATGCTATTCGACAGTGTTTCCTCGCTAGACTGATAACGTTGCAACCCTACGATGCCTACGGCAGCACCGAGAAAGCTTGTCCGTATGTCGCGTGCACCCTGCTGCTTCTGGACTTGCAGTAGTACGACGGTGCCATCTACCTGTTGGAGCTCGTGAGCCGAGCGCCTCGCCCTTCTATAAGGCTGCTCGTCTCGCTCGCATTCCAAAGCAAGCCCATCCCTCGTTGTCTCATTCTTCAATCTCACTTTCTTGCTACACGTCGTGAGCAAGTCGAGGATCCAACATGGCACAGAACCACGTCGATGCCGCAGCAGAGTATGTCACATGATAACGTACCGAACGTACACACAATCTCAGGACTCAGACTGACATCAGATTAGGCTGCACGAGGAGTTTGGCGAGCGCGTCCCCAACCACGAGCGTGATGCAGCAGGCGGCTACATCGGCCCGTCCGACATTATCGACGAGAAGCATGCCGTTGTCGACAACGCCGATGTCGAGTCGGAACCCACACCCGAAGGAGGAGAGCCGAATGAACACGAGAAGCGCACCCTCCGCAGGGTCGGCGAGAACTTGCCTGCGTCCGCATACCTGATCGCCATTGTCGAATTGACAGAGCGATTTGCGTACTACGGATGCCAGGGTCTCTTCCAGAACTACATCAACAACCGCCCCAACGGCGCTGATGGTCCTGCCGGTCTTGGACTGGGTCACCAGGGTGCCACCGGTCTCAACCTGTTCTTCCAGTGGTTCTGCTATGTTACGCCCATTCTCGGAGGTAGGCCATCTTAAAGTTCGACATGGATGCTAGACGCAGGCAGCTAATTCTCTTGATAGCCATCATCGCCGATCAATATCTCGGCAAATACAACACTATCTTGGTCTTCGCCTCTGTCTACTGGGTTGGTCTGTTGGTTCTCTGGACAACTGCCCTTCCCGCATCGATCGCCGGAGGCCATGCTCTCGGTGGATACATCGCGGCCATCGTCATTATCGGCTTCGGCACTGGCGGTATCAAGTCCAACATCGCCCCTCTGATCGCAGATCAATATCAGCGCCGCACCATGGCCATCAAGGTCGAGAAGGGAGGAGAACGCACCATCATCGATCCTGCGATCACATACCAGCGCATCTACATGTATGTCTGCAAACCGAGAAACGCCAATTGTGGACGTTGAAGCTAACGTGCTACTTCTAGGGTGTTCTACTGGTGTATTAACCTTGGATCCTTGTCTTTGATCGCAACTCCTTTCATGGAGAAATCCAAGGGCTTCTGGACTGCGTTCGTCATGTGCTTCATCATGTTCAACATCGGCATTCTCGTCCTGATCCTCAGACGCAAGTCCTACGTCGTTCGTCCACCCCAGGGTCAAGTCATCACCGATGCGTTCAAGGCCATCGGCATGATGATCAAGGCTCGCAACACGAACGCACCGAAACCCACTTGGCGTGCCGCGAACGGCAACACCAAGCCAGTGCCGTGGAACGATCACTTCATCGACGAGCTCCAGCGTGCGCTGAAAGCTTGCAAGGTCTTCATCTTCTGTAAGTCATCATCTCCTAACACCATTACCATTCCTCAACGAAGTAGCTGACAAATCCTTGCCAGACCCCATCTTCTGGGTGTGCTACGGACAGTTCTCGTCCAACTTCGTCTCTCAAGCCGGCCAAATGCAAGGCTACGGCATGCCTAACGATTTCATGCAAAACTTCGACCCGATCTCCATCCTGATCTTCACGCCCTTCCTGGACCGTGTTGTCTACCCTATCCTCCGCCGCAGAGGTATTGAGCTGCGCCCTATCATGCGTATCACCATCGGCTTTGGCTTCGCCTCCGTGTGCATGGCCTACGCTGCCATTGTGCAGCACCTCGTCTACTCCGCCGGACCTTGTTATGACGCACCAGGCGCCTGTCCGGCTGGCATGGACGGGGAGACCCCCTTGCCCAATATGGTGCACATCGCCGTGCAAACGCCTGCATACGTCTTCATCGGTCTGGCCGAAATCTTCATTTCCGTCACCGGTCTCGAATACGCTTACACCAAGGCCCCGCCTTCGATGAAGTCGTTCGTCCAGAGTATCTACCTCTTCACCAACGCCTTCGGCTCTGCTCTCAACGAGGCTCTCATCCCTGTCCTCGTCGACCCCAAGATTCTGTGGATGTACGCCGGTATTTCCATTTTCACCGCGGGCACTGCGGTCGTCTTCTATACCATCTTCCACCACTACGATGCGAACGAGGAGAAGATGTACGACCTTGACAGGTATGAGCCGACTCTTACCAAGCCTGGTGAGAAGACGCCTCAGCAGCTCAAGGAGGAGAACCTTTGAGGACTTGAGTAATGGGAAACAAGCAGGATGCGGAGTCTACTCTTTCATCCTTGCTGGTACACGAACAGACATGGAGGAAGATAAGTAACGTTGAATGAGATGAAAGTTTAGAAACCATGTAATGTCTGTCTGTCAATCAAACGGTCCGAAAGATCGATTCGAAACAAATCTCACTGAGTCGTGTATGACTGGTGACATGAAGAGGATCTGAATGACCTCTCAGTGGTGTCGTAGGGTTGGATGGGGGTGGGTAGAGGTGGTAGTACGTTATGGGATGTAAGAGGCCGGCGAGATGGTGAATACGGTTCCGACGTCTCTCAGCGGTTGGGCGGGAATGAATGGAGGCGGAAGTATATGGTTCTACTACGTGAAGTGTTTGACACCGCGGAGGTATAGGTCGGTTGTTGGGTCTCCCTCGGCGGCATAGCAGTGTTAGATGTAGATCCAAGTATACAGTATTAGCTCGTGGAGTGGTCAACGTGCCGGAGATCGGACTCTCGAATAGCGTGTCTCTCGGTGGCAGAGTAGGGTTGGATCGAGGTGAAAGTAGATAGTCGTATCACTTTCGATTTGCGAGGCCGTTGAAGAGATGGTTCGAAAGTAGACGTCTCTCTGCGGCAAGGAGTTTGAGATTTGATAAGAAAATCGAGGGTATTAGTACGTAAGAACAAGGCCGAGATTGAGGTTATCGGTATATGCCATCTCATCAATGGTTAGCTGTAGGACTGAGGCAGCTAATCTCTCCTTCAAATACAGTCGTGATCTGTATCTGAATGACACCAACGGTAATGTATCGATCGCATATACTGATCCAATCCGGTCCCATTAGGTGAACAACTTCTCCCCCCACCCTACCAACTCCTTCCTCCACCAAATCGCCGCCCCAGCCGCCAAAACCGGTGCCCCCATTACAGCAACACCCCAAACCATTCTCCCAAGCCCCAACCACCACATAAACCCATGGATCTTCACAAACTCTCCCGAATCATTCACCCTCGGAAACTCACCCGCCGGAACCTCCCTGCCCAAAAACTTGCACAGAGGCCCCCATCCTTCCTGCACCTTGTACTCCAACAGTCTCCCCTCCTGACCCTCCACCGCCGCCCTTACTCGATCATAATGTGAGTGAAAAGCTGCCCTCGCGGGCCCATGGGTGGAGAAATCGGTGACGGTCCCGTACACAGTCGGCATCACCAGCTGCCCGTGCTCCCACCACGGCCCGATCAAAGCCGGATCCCATCTCGCCAACGTGGCCCATCCGCGCCAACGTAGGACCCGCCCGGCGGTGCCGTCCATGCTACGCAGCCAGGCGTCGACGTCGCGGGCGTTGAGGACGACCTTGGCGTCGGGGTAGGCCTTTATCAACTCCTCGGCGAAACAGATCGAAGGAACGTCGGAAACCCCGTCGAAATCGCCCAGGAGCTTGTCGAACTCGTCGACACCCCAGGGCGTTGCGACGGCAGAAGTGATGGTTTCCGGGTAGAATTTGGCTCGCAGGGCTTCGATCCAGAGGCTGAAGTTCAGTCTGGGGGCTTTCATTGCTTTGGCCATGTGGTAGGGGTTGTAGCCGAGTTGCTCCAGGGCCGTGAGGATGGACATTGTGCCTGTGCGCGAGGCGCCGAGGACGAGCACTTGCATTGCGCGGGTGCGGGTGCCAGGGTGCGAGTCTATGAGGCGGCCAGTGACGGGGTGGGGGGTGAGGGTGAGGAGTTCTGCGTGGCGGGTGGCCCGCATGTTGGGTATCAAAGATTGGGTGGACATGGTTTGAGAGGTGATCTGTGAGAGGTGATGCCCTTTCTTCTTGGGAGCCACGTATCGAGAGGAAGTGGTGATGTTTGCCAGAGATGGACACACAGTCCGGGTTGGAGTTGGTGGTCGAAGAAGCGAAGAACTATCGAACCGAGAATTGTCTATCGATCGGGTCAATCGTGAGGTTCGGTCCAAGAGAGAAGAAAGCAGGCAGAACACCCCTCCTATGTAGCAGAATCTGAGATCGAGCATTTGCGGCTGAAGTGAGTGCTTACTCCCTACAGCTTGAGGATCCCTCTTGTCTGCCAGGGCGCGTGTAGTCGCAGGTGGGCACGCCTCTATCTGCTTCAACTCGCTGACCGACAAACCTAGTCCCGGCTTTGGCAGCCGAGCATGTCACTGCTCCAAGCCATCTCTTC
>Ga0265780_10000369_pt1 | contig 71539 bp, 52 predicted proteins | sample P1T30metagenome_FD_192432 | JGI IMG/M metagenome (GOLD analysis project Ga0265780, IMG submission 192432) | Plant litter microbial communities from East Loma Ridge, Irvine, California - P1 T30 | ecosystem: Environmental > Terrestrial > Plant litter > Unclassified | place: USA: California...
ATACGGCCTTCGCCGTGGCTTGCAACAGCCACGGCCGCCAGAGCGTGGGCCTCACTGCCACCATCGACTACCTCACCGCCGGCCGCCTCGGCGATATTTTGGTAATCGAGGCCCGAGAGGAAAGCCTACAAGAAAAGCTGAGCGTGTACCACCTGCGCCTCACCAGCCAGCAGGGCACGCTCCTGGCCCTGTTTAAGGGCACAGCCTACCGCACCCGCCACGAGATTATGTAGCGCAGATTTTTAGTCCGCGCGTATCATGGTGCAAATTTAGGGGTAATATACGGGCTACTGTAGAGACGCATACTTGCGTCTCGTCGTTGTTGAGCTCGCCTGACGTGAGACGCAAGTATGCGTCTCTACACCAATCCATATACAGCTTCTGAAATTGATTTAGATGCAAACTCACGGACTGAAAGCCCGGCCTACCGTAGAACTAAGCGAATAATCCGTGTTGTTTTAGCGCTAGCGTTACTGGCTCGGCCTGCGTACTTTTACCGACCTTTCCCACTCGCCTCACTCCCCTATCGTGCCCGGCTATACGCTGTTTGTGGATACCGAGACTTCGGGCTTGCCCACCGACTGGCGGCGGCCCTACGCCGAGCCCGGTGCCTGGCCGCACGTGGCTCAAATAGCGTGGCTGCTCTACGGCCCCGATGGCGAGCTGGTAAAAACCGAAAACCATTACATCCGCCCCAGCGACTACGACCTAACGCCGGCCTCCATGCAAATTCACGGCCTCACGCTGGCTTTTTTGCACGAACAAGGCGCGCCGCGCCGCCAGGTAATGCAGCGCCTGCACGACGACCTGGTACACTATAAACCGCTGGTAGTGGGTCACTTCCTAGTGCTCGATTTCCACATGATGGGCGTCAGCTTTCACCGCTCGGGGCTAGATAACCCGTTGGTAGACTTGCCGCTGCCCACCTTCTGCACCATGCGCCTCACCGAGCGCTTTATGCAGCCCGTGCGCCAGCAGTACCTACGCCTCGCCGAGCTCTACCAGCGGCAATTTGGGCGCCCCATGCTGCGTCAGCACGATGCCCTGGCCGATGCCGAGGCCACGGCCCAATGCTTCTTCGAGCTGCAACGCACCGGCGACATCGACGCCGAAGCGCTGGCCTCGCAGGCCCCTATTTTGCCGCCGCCCACCCACGCGGCGCTCGCCGCCGCCCGCCGCCCCTTCTGGAAATACTGGCTCGGCATGATTTAGTTTTGCTTAACTATTTGCCTGTCCTTGCGAGCGCAACGAAGTGGAGCGCGGCAATCTTTCCTACGCGTTAGGGTTACCAATCCAACGAAACAGGAAAGATTGCCGCGCTCCACTTCGTTGCGCTCGCAAGGACAGGCGAATGGTTGTTATTTGCCGCCTGCTATCCTTATCAACTATGACTGACCGCCTGACCTTTCTCCGCACCGTTGAGCCCTTCAACCTGCTGCCGCCCGAGGTGCTGGAAGAAGTGGCCGCCCTGCTTCAGGAAGTGACGCACCCGCGCGAGGCCGTCATTTATCACCAGGGTGAAACCAAGCTGCGCGGCGTCGATTTGATAATTGAAGGCGCCTACGACACGTTTTTCTTCGATGGGCAGCAGCAACGTAAGCTGCCCGAGGTATACGGCCCTGGTGAGTGCTACGGCGGCGTATCGGTGCTGCTCAACAAAAAGCGCTCGCTACGCACGGTGCAGGCGCGGGCCGGCACGCGGGTGTACTTCCTACACCGCAATGACTTCCGCAGTTTGTGCCTGGGCTACGAGGCTTTCTTTCATTACTTTACCTCGCGCTACGGGCAGCTCATGCTCAACGAGGAATACGCCCAGCTAGTGCACCCCGGCCCGCAGGCCGCCCAAAATTTCATCGCGGCCGACGAGCTCTACTCGCGCCGCCTGGCATCGGTAGAGCTGCGCCCGGTACTGGCCTGTCCTGGCAGCACGCCCACCCACGAGGTAGCCCGCCGCATGGCCCGCGCCCGCACCAGCTGCTATTTTGTGCTCGATGAAGCCGAAAAAGAAGTCGTTGGCTACGTTACCGACATCACGCTGCGCGACAAAGTGGTGGCCGGCCTCGGCGATGCGCGCCAGCCCATCAGCACGTTTCTCGACGCGCCCACGCGCTCAGTTAGCAGCGAAGCCTTTGTGTATGAGGCGCTACTGCTGATGTTTCGAACCAAAACGCGCTACCTGCTGGTTGAGCGGCAGGGTGAATACCTGGGCTTCATCAGCCGCAGCAAGCTGCTGGCCGAGCAGGCGCAGTCGCCGTTTTTGTTCATCCAGGGGGTGCGGCAGGCGCAGTCGCTACGCGAGCTGCGGCGCAACTGGCAGAAGGTGCCGGACATCGTATTTCAACTGCTCGACCGCGGCGTGAAGCCCGAAATCGTGAACCAGGTTATCACGACCGTGGCCGATACCATTGCCCTGAAAGTCATTGAGGACGTGATTCAGGAGCTGGGGCCACCGCCGGCCAAGTTCGTGTTTATCGTGCTGGGCTCAGAGGGCCGGCAGGAGCAAACGCTGCTCACCGACCAGGACAACGCCATTATTTACGAGGACAAGGCCAACGAGCACCGCGAGGAAGTGCGGGCGTATTTCCTGCATTTTGCCACCGAGGTCAGCGACCGCCTCAACGAAATCGGCTTCAGCTTCTGCGACGGCGGCTTCATGGCCAAAAACCCCAAGTGGACGCACTCGCTTTCGCATTGGAAGCGCAACTACCAGGAGTGGCTGCACGAGTCGAACCCCGAAAATGTAATGCGCTTCGCAGCGTTTTTCGACATCCGCTTCCTCTACGGCGAGGCGGACATTCTGGACGAACTGCATGACTTCCTGAATCTTGAGCTGCAAAAGCCGCTCGACCGCTTTCTGCACTATATGGCCATCAATGCCTTGCAGTACGAGCCGCCGCTCACGTTTTTCAACAACATCCGCACCTTCGCGGTGGGCGACCAACAGGTAATTAACCTCAAGAAAATAATGTCGCCCATCGTGGATTTGGTGCGCGTATTTTCCCTCAAGCACCGCATTTTTGCCACCAACACCGGCCAACGTTTGGCCGCCCTGCGCCAGCTCGGCGTGTTCACCGAAAAGGACTACCAGGAGCTGCTGCAATCGTACTACTACCTGATGGGCATGCGCCTCAAAAAGCAGTCGGTACAGATGATGCACGACAAGCTACCGCCCGACAACTACCTCGACCCAAAGAAATTGACCAAAGTAGAGCGCGTAACCTTGAAGGAAATTTTCAAGGTCATCGCCGACTTTCAATTAAAGATTAAAGTCAGCTTTGCCAAGCAATTGTAGGCTGAGCAGGATGCAGGGGCGTATTTTGGCTGCCCAATGCCCGACTCGTCCGCTGCCGCCCTCACGCTTACCGACTTTCTAGCCCAGCTGCTGGGCAGCGGCGCCGTGACGATGGGCAGCCAGCTAACGCCCTTCGCCCCGGCCGACCTGGCGGCGGCCGAGCAGCAGCTGCGCCGCTACCACGCGCAGGATGCCCTGGCGATGCCGCACCGCGCACCGGCCTTTGCGCCCGCGGCCGCCGAGTGGGCGGCGCAGCTCGTGTACCGGGCCATTCAGCTGGTGGTGCTGCGCGACCTCGACGAAACAGTGGTGCAGCAGGAGCTAGCCGACTTTCCGGCGCCCGCCGATGCAGCGGCCGTGTACTCCGCCGATTTGATGCTGCGTCACCTGCCCGACCTACTAGAGCTGGCTAAAGGCCTGGCCCCCGGCGACGCGCTGGTAGCGCGGCTGCACGAGTTGGCCCGCCAGTGGCCGTTTTCCTTCGTGGGCACCGAGCCGGGCTCGCCCGAAGCTCAAGCTGTGGTATTATCAGATAATTCACTACGAACGGCTTACATCGACCGCATTATTGCGGCCCGCGACCAAGGCCGCGCCAATCAGCCCGGCGTGCGCGAGCTGGTGCAGCAGGCGCTGGGCAAGTACACTGCCGATTTTTGGCCCGATTTTCCGCTTTCCAATCAATCCCTTGCATGAGTGCTAGCCTGACTGCCGCCGCGCCTTTGGTGGAAAAACTTCACCGCGTGGCGCGCCACCTCAAAGACACGTTTGTGGGCAAGGACGACATTATCGACCTGCTGTGTTTGTGCCTGGTGGGCGGCGAAAACCTGTTTTTGCTGGGGCCGCCCGGCACCGCCAAGAGCGCGCTAGTGCACGCGCTGGCCCGCCGCCTGCAAGGCCAAACCTTTGATTACTTGCTCACGCGCTTCACCGAGCCCAACGAGCTTTTTGGCCCCTTCGACATTCGGAAGCTGCGCGAAGGCGAGCTCGTGACCAACACCGAAGGCATGCTGCCCGAGGCCAACCTCATCTTTCTCGACGAGCTGCTGAACGCCAACAGCGCCATTCTCAACAGCCTGCTGCTGGTGCTGAACGAGAAGGTATTTCGGCGGGGGCGCGAAACGCGGCCGCTACCGGCGCTACTCATAGTAGGCGCCAGCAACCACCTACCCGAGGATGAGGCCCTACAGGCACTTTTTGACCGCTTTTTGGTGCGGGTGCGCTCCGACAATGCCCCGCCCGAGGCGCTGGCCGCCGTGCTAGCCGCCGGCTGGAGCCTGGAGCGCCGTACCGAAGCCCCCGCCGACCTGCCCAGCATTTCGGCCGACGAGGTGCGCCAATTGCAAGCCGCCGTGCCGGCCATCGACCTAAGCACCGTGCGCCCAGCCTATGCGCAGCTGGTGAGTCAGTTGCGCCAGGCCGGTATCGCCGTTTCCGACCGCCGCGCCGTGAAGCTTCAGCGCCTGCTGGCCGCCAGCGCCCTGCTCAGCCAGCGCACCGAGGCCAACGCCTCCGATGCCTGGGTGCTGCGCCACATCTGGGACACCGACGAGCAGCGCGAAATCATCGCGGGCATCGTGAATGCCGTGATTTCGGCCGCGCCCACCGACCGCCCCCACCCCCGCGCCACCACCGAGCTGGTGCCCGATGCCGACGTGCTGCACCACGAAGCCACCCAATTAGCCGCCAAATGGGATGCCCCCGACACCACGCTAGCCGAGCGCGCCACCCTCAAAGACCAGCTGCGCTACCTGCACGGCCGGGCGCAATGGCTCGGCAATGCCGAGCAACGCCAATATGTGCAGCAGGTGTTAGACGGGCTGTGGGAGAAGGTGTTGCAGTACGCACCTGCGTAATTTACGTTTGCTTGCCGTAAGCTTTTGTTGTTGCTCCCAGCCCTTCTTTGCTATGAACCTCGTCTCGCTTTTTGGCTGCCTAGCTGGCTTAGCTACCCTTGCGGTTGGCTGCACGGCGAGCAAGCCCAGCACGCAGATACTGCGCGGCTTTGCTGTGGCAGCGGATGATAGCGAGGTCCTGTTTGCAGCGCTTTCGTCGGGGAAATCCAGCTTGTATAGGCTTAACATCACGACCGGGGACGTAGTCGCGGTTATCAGCAAAGACGCTGGCGTGGTACACAGCCCTTGCTACGCCGCCGACCAAAAGCGGCTGTTTTACGTGCATAGCCGCCAGGAAGCGGGTAAGCCATTGCACACCATCGAAACGAGCACGCTGGCGGGCGACAGCGCGACGGTCTTATTTGCTACTAATCAAGTCATCACAACGCTACTAGTCGCCCCGCTCGAAAACAAGCTGTATTTTGTGGCAGCCCGCCACATCGGGCACTCCTCCCCGATAGCCCCGGCGCGGCCCCGCGACCTGAATCTGTACTCCCTTGAGCCGGGCCGTGCTACCGCCAAACTCGCGTTGGCCTTGCCCGACTACGTGCCTTGGTGCCAGCTCCAGCTTGACCAAACCGGCGAGCACTTGTTCTTGTGCCTACACGCCTCAGATAACTCAAATCCCAGCGGCCCCTACAGCCTGAGCTTGAAGCACGACAGCTTTTCGTACCTGATGCCGGCCAGCCTACTTACCAACCAAGCCCACTTAACAGCACCGGAAAGCGGCAAAGCAGTGCGATTTCCTGCGTTTTACGCCGAGTTTACTGAGCCCGTACCAGCCTATTCAGGCAAAGACTATTTTTTACTCGGATATCAGCAGATACTCAGAGTAAGCTCGGATACTGATAAGGTACGGCTGCTTTACCAAGCTGCTTGGCAGCGGGGCAGCGGCGCGCAACAGCCTGAACACTATTCTATTCAGGCAGCGACCTCGCTGCACCAAGCGCCCGGCCTGTTGGTGCAGGAAACTGGCAGCCAAACGCTGCGCTTCGTTAGGCTCAGCGATGACGGGCGCTATCAGACGATACCCGTATCCTTGCCCCTGCCGAAGCGCTAACGCCACCTCCTGCTTACCCGCTCAGCACTCGTGAATCCAACCCATCCCATGTCCGAACGCGTCTTAGTCTTGCCGCCGCCCAACGCCGCCGCGCTGGCCACCGTGCGCGACGTGCCCGGCCTGCGCGCCGCCCAGGATGCGGACGGCCAAACCTGGCTGCGCGGCCTGCCCGCCACGGGCGAATTGCCCTTGAAAATCCGGCAGCTACCGGCTTCGGCTAATTACCGGCTCGACGCGGAAAACCGCTTATTCCCGGCCGAAAAGCACACGCCTACGGGCCGGCTGCCCGCATTAGCCTGGCAGCCGCTCACCGAGTTTATTTCCCTGGAAATACCCACGGCCGCTCTACCCGGCGAGGCTCCCCCACCCTACCGGCTGCGGCTGGTGCCCGCCGCCCGGCCGCAGCCCGGCGCGGCGCTGCTCACCACCTGGGCCGCCTGGCAAGCCTACGCCGAGAGCGCGCCCGAAGTAAGGCTGCACGGGCTGCGCTTTGCGGCGTCGGGCGGGGGGCAGGCGCTGCTGGTGGGAGCCCCGCTGCCTCCGCTGCCGGGCCACGAGTACTGGCAGCATGGGCCGCTGCTGCTACCAGCCGGCCTCGATGTGGAGACGCCGCTGCTGGCCGAGCTTTTTGTGGCCAAAATTCAGCCGCCGGCGGGCGGGCTGGTGCTATTTACCGAGCCGGGCGGCTGGTCGATTATTCCTTCTGATTACCTGGTACCGGCCACCCGCAGCGCGGTGCGGCGCACGGCCCAAGAACTGCCGCTATGACCAACGAAGCCGCCGACCATCTACTCAAGCTGGAAGATTTGCTGACCTACTTTCGCTACCCCGAGCGCTACTTTTGGAGTTGGTCGGAGGAGGGCGTGGCGGAGTGGCAAAATGGCACCACCATCGCCTACGCGCAGGAGCTGATACCCCTGCTGGCCGAGCTGGCCCCCGATGGACTGCCGCCGCTGGGCGCGGCCTTGCTGGTGCTCGCAGCCTGCTCGGAAAACTGGAAAGATTCCAGTGCCGAAATGGGGCTATTTCAGGGCTTGGTAAAAGGGTTGCCGACGGCTGAGGGCCAGCCCTCCACCGATGAATTATTGTCTCTAATACGCGTGGCGAGCGGCTTTTTGGATATTATCCGGGCCTTGCCAGCCGAGCTACGCACGGGCCGGGCCAAGCTGCACTTGCTGCGCGAGCTGCTGCCAGGGCAAGGCTTTGAGTGGCGGGGCCAGCGCATACCAGCTACCAGCTTAACGATGCCAACGGAGCAGCTCAAGCAGCTGATGGCCGAAATCGGTGGCGACCCGCAAACTCTGGAGCTGCTGACGCTGCCCACCGAGCCCGTAACCCGCCAGCAGGTGCAGGCCGACCTGCTGTATTTCGACCGGGCGCTACGCCACTTTTCCAGCGTGCATAGCCTGGAGCTGCGCCTGCGCACCAGCCTCACCGCCCTGCCCGAGCCGCTCGCCCTCGACCTGCCCACCCCGCCCGCCGACGCCGAGCCCACGCCCACCGACCTGCTGGCCGAATTGGCGCAAAATGCCCCCACGGCCGGGCTGGCCCGCCTCGCCCAGCGGCTGTCGGCGCTGCTGCACCTGCCCCAGCACGCCGAGGGCGCGGGCAGCCTGCCCCTCGGCGGCGTAGCCGACGTCACCAACCGGGGCACTTTCGATCGCCTGCTGCTGAGCGAATTGGCTCAAGACGACCTCAGCCTCACGGCGCGGCTGGTGCACGGCGAGGCACTGTACCTGCGGCGCGAGGAGCCACCCGCGCCCCAGCCACCGCCCCGCGTGGTGCTGGTCGATACCACCATTCAACTGTGGGGCGAGCCGCGGGTATTTGCCCTGGCGGCGGCGCTGGCCGTAGCCCACCCGGCGCGCCTGGTGCGGCAGCCCCGCGTGGTGGCCTACGCGCTGGGCGGCACCCAGGCCCAGCCGCTCGACCTGTTTACCAAGGCCGGCGTGACGGAGGCATTGGGCTACCTCGACCCGGCGCTGCACTGCGGCCCGGCCCTGAATACGCTGCTGCGTATGCCCAGCGCCGCGCCCACCGACTACCTGCTCATCACCGAGGCCGAGGCCGCCACGCACCCCGATTTCGGCCGGCACCTGGCCGAGGCGGCCCCGGCCCTGCGCTTTTTGCTCACGGTGGCGCGCACCGGCGAAGTAGCGTTTTATGAGTTTCGGCAGGGGCGGCGCACGCTGCTGAGTACACTGCAAGTCGAGTTGGAAGAGCTGCTGTTTGCGAAGCTGCCGGCTACCCGGCGGCGGCTACCCGTGCCCGCCCCCAGCCAACTGGTACCACCCGCTTTTTTGGGAGCTGACCCGCATCCGCTGGCTTTTCCGACGGTGGACTTTCAGCCCACCGTGCGCACCAAACATTACCAAGGCTGTATCTACGATACTAAGTTTGGGCTGGTCGGGCTGACCACCACCCGCCGCCTGATGTACTGGTCCCGCCGCGACCAAGGCGCGCGGGAGCTGATGCAGCTTTCGGAAGAAGGCCGGGCGTGCCTGGGTTTTAATGGTATTGACATCTTATATCTACTGTTTGTTAGCGGCTCTCGCAATGAGTCTGTCCGGCTTTATACTATTCGCAATTCGCCAGTGGCCGCGCCCATAGTCCACGACTTTTCGACTGAACTGGGGCAGCTACCCGGCATCCGCGACCTGACGGATACGGTGGTGAGGGACGTTTTCTTCGGGCAAAAGGAAAGCTTTTACCTGCGTACACCAGTAGGCCAGTTGGCCCTGCTTTGCGGGGGGCACGCTCCCCGTCTGGTATCCCTGTCTTCCCCGCCTGTCGCTGCGGCGCAGTTTACGGCTATTCCCGGCCATCTCAAGGGGTTTGTCAATAACGGCTACAACGTGCTGCAACGCATCAGCCGGGTGGGCGTGAACGCACTGGGCGAGTTGACCGTCGGCAACCATAGCTTGCTTAAAACTCCGCCCAACGTGCTCAAGCTGCAAGCCAACAAGCTGGTGGCCAGCCCCAGCGCAAATACCGCTTATTTCGCAGACGATATTTACGCCTTGCTTCCCAATCAGCTCATCCGTTTTCAGTACGCCGCGTGGCCCGATGGCAGCGAGGCCATCACCGATTCGCGGGGGCTGCTGCACCTGCGCAGCGCCAATGGCAGCTTGCCCGAAATAACGCTTATACTAGTGCTGGGCAAGTCTATCGCCGCCTGGGCCGATACCGGCCCCACTGGCACGATATGCGGCTCGCCGTATTTCACCCAAGGCAGCCTGGCCCGAAACATAGCGGTGGCCGATTTCTATCAGCTGTATATTCAGCCGTTTATCGACCACATCGTTGCTCATGAAGCTCAGCCTGCATCTGCATGACAGGAGGTAGATGTTGACGTGCTCGTATAGCCGCTACTAGTTGGCCGTGGCGCGGCGCATGTCCTTCTCGGCCCACTCCACCATCGACACCAAAACTGGTAGCAGCTCCCGGCCCGCCGCCGTGAGGCTGTAGGTCACAAAGGGCGGCACTACTGGCTTGGCTTCGCGCGCCAAGAGCCCATCGGCCTCCAGCTGCTTGAGGTGCTGGATGAGGACCTTCTCGGTGATGGCGGCCATGCCCCGGCGCAGCTCGCTGTAGCGCTTGTCGCCGAACGAGAGCTGGTAGAGAATCACCGGCTTCCAGTACCCGCCAATGCGCTCCATTACATACGTGACGGGGCAGGCATCGAGTATTATCTTCTTGTTTTCCTGGATGGTAGAGGCTTCTTTGATGGCTGTCATGGTACGCACTATGGGGTAAGTACTTGTCAAAAAGTAAGTGCAAAAATAGCTTTGTGGCTTCATTAACACCAACTGTCAACAGCCATGAGTTCTTCTTTGCTTTTCACGCCTTTCACGGTGGGCGCATTCACCCTCCCCAACCGCCTGGTGATGGCCCCCATGACGCGCAGCCGCGCCCAAAACGCCGGCAACGTGCCCACCGCCTCCACGGCTACTTATTACGCACAGCGGGCCTCGGCCGGCCTGCTCATCAGCGAAGGGTCGCAGATTTCGCCGCAGGCCGTGGGCTACATCGACACGCCCGGCATTCATACCCCCGAGCAGGTAGCGGGCTGGAAAAAGGTGACCGACGCGGTGCACGCCGCCGGGGGCCGCATCTTCGTGCAGCTCTGGCACGTAGGGGCCATTTCGCACCCGTTCTTCCACAACGGGGCGCTGCCGGTGGCTCCCTCGGCGGTGAAGCCCACGGCCCAGGCCTTCACGGGCAAGGGCATGGAAGAAGTGCCCACGCCCCGCGCCCTCGAAACCCACGAGGTGAAAGCCGTGGTGGAGGAGTACCGCCAGGCCGCCAAGAACGCGCTGGCCGCCGGCTTCGACGGCGTGGAAGTCCACGGGGCCAACGGCTTCCTCATCGACCAATTTTTGCAGAGCGGCACCAACCGACGCACCGACGAATACGGTGGCAGCATAGAGAACCGCGCCCGCTTCGCCCTCGAAGTGGTGCAAGCCGCGGTGGACGTGCTCGGGGCCGACCGTGTGGGTTATAAGATGTCGCCGAGCGCCAACCTGGGCGGCATTTACGACGAAAACCCGCTGGCTACCTTCAGCTACCTTGCCGGGCAGCTCGACCGGTTTGGGCTGGCCTACCTGCACGTAATGGAGGCGCTTCCCGGCCACTTCATGGCTGCCAAGCCCGACCAGCCGCGCATTGCCCCCGCCCTGCGCCATCTGTTCAGCGGCCCCTTCATCCTCAATGGGGGCTATACCCAGGAAACGGCCGAGCAGGCGCTGGCCAACCACGAGGCTGACCTCATCTCGTTCGGCGTGCCTTTCATTGCTAACCCCGACCTGGTGGCCCGCTTCCAGCAGGGCGCGCCCCTCAACCAAGCTGACCCTGCCACTTTCTACGGCGGCACCGACCAAGGCTACATCGACTACCCCATTCTGGACGAAGCTGTTATCGGGCAGGAACGGTAGTGAACCACCTTCTTAAGCGCTGCGTGGGCCCGGCGGTGAGTGGCTTTTTTGAAGCCCCGCCGCCGGGCCTGATGGGCTTAGAACGTGTTTGGGAATTCAAAAGAACGTCATGCAGAGCGAAGCGAAGCATCTCGCTCACTTCATTGAACGGCTCCAACGATGCGAGCGAGATGCTTCGCTTCGCTCTGCATGACGTTCTAGCTGTAATTTATAGCAAAGCCCAAACACGGGCTTAGCCGCGCTGCTTGGCCGGGAATCAATTCAACAAGATGCCTTCTTCGCCGAAGCGCTTGTGGATGCCGGCTAGGATTTCGCTCTTGAGCACCTGCTCTTGGCGAATATTGTTAATCCAGAAGAGTACTTGTAAGTCATACACCTGCCCCGTGATGCCGCGCAGCAGAATCTCGGGTTCCACCTGCGGGAGGGTGTTGCGGTTGCGGAGCACTTCTTCGCTGATGAGCTCTTTGGCATGCTCTAATTCGTTAGTGGCGGCGAGCTTGAGGTCCAGCGACACGCGCATGTGGTTGTTGCTCAGCGTCCAGTTGATGACGTGGCCGGAAAGCAGGTCCCCGTTGGGCACGATGATTTCGGACCCGGCCATGGAGATGAGCTTACTCGAACGCACGCCGATGTCCTTGACCCGGCCCGTTTTGCCGGCCACTTCGATGTAGTCGCCAATCTGGAAGGGGCGCTCGAAAATCAGGATGACGCCCGAGACGAGGTTGTTGACGATGTTTTGTAGGCCCAGGCCGATACCTACGCTCAAAGCCCCAAACACGATGGCGATTTTATCGATGGGCAGGCCCGACGCGGCGGCGGCCAGGAAAAACCCGATGGCAAACACCACCAGGCGAATAATCACCAGCTTGGAGCCCTTGCGGTCCTGCGTGGGGTTGAAATCGTCGTTGTCGGCCTCCCCGAAGAAGTAGCCCACAAATTTCTGCGCCTGCACCGTGAGCACCACGATGAGCACGAACAAGACCACGTTGAGCAGCGACAGCGAGGTGGTGCCTATCTGGAACGGCGTGGTGAGCAGAAAACGGACGGCCCCGCCCACCGCGGCGTACAGGTTCAGGTTGGTGAGCAGCACCATCAGCCACAGCACTACGGCCCCCACCGAAAGCAGGGTGCTGACGTGCCGCTCAATCACCGCGAAATCGAACCGGGCCGAGGCGCCGCTGCCCAGCCGGATACGCTGCATTTGCAGGTGCAGGGCCTGGGTGAGCAGCGTGATGAGGGTGGACAGAGCAATAATTTGCAGCAGCGCATTGTTGGCCGTGCCGAGGAAGAGGCGGGAAAAACTCAGGTGCCCGGTCAGATTGCAGAGCAGGGCCAGCAGCTGCAACCCGGCGAATAAAAACAGCACCGGCCCCACGAACCACTCCAGCTCGGGGCTTTGCTTAGCGCGTCGGCCCCAGGCCACGCCAAACCCGACAGCCAGAACATGGAGCCCCACCAAGGCCCAGCGTTGGCCTAGTCCCGGCAGCACCCCGGCCTGCGCCACGCCCAGGCCCACCACCAAGCCCACAAACCCCAGCCACCACCAGTACAGCGGCCGGGGCCAGGTACGGCCCAGGTGCCAGGTAAGCACCAGCAGTAGCAGCAGCTGGAGCAAGTCGAGGTAGCCGCCCGGCGCTTCCAGCGCAAAGAAGGGCGCGAGGCTACACACGACTACCAGCGTACCCGTCACGGGCAGGGGCCGCAGTTGGGTCAAAGCGCGGTGGTCGAGCGCCTTTTCGGGTGCGGTTTGGCTGGCTTGCCGGAAGTTGCGGAATACCCACCAGAAAAACAGGCCGCCCAGTAAAACCAGCCAGCCCCAGCCGGCGCTGTGCTGCGTGAAGTAGTACGAGAGTAGCGCCTGCTGCCCGGCGTATAGCCGATTAACTAGTTGACTGACCTGGGCCTGTTTAACTGTGTCGGCCGGCACGGCGCGCCACAGCGGCGGGGCATCGGGTTGCCGGCTAGCCAGCCCCAATTGGCGGAACTGCCCGTTGAGTCGGTCCTCCAGTTCCAGCAGGTGGATGTACTTACCCGACACTTGGTTTTGTAGCGTCCGCAGCTGCTGCTGCAACTGCTGCACCCGGTGAGTGGTGCGCTGCTGCTTGCGCCGGATACTGGCCAGCGTTCGGACCAGGGCGGTGTCGCCGGGCGCTAGGTCAACGGCGGTCGAATCCAGCCGCTGGTTCAGGCCAATGAGCTGCGCTTGCGTGGTCGTCAGCTGCCCGCTCGATTGGGCCAGGGCGGTGCGCCAACTGGTAAGGTCCTGGCGCATATCCTTGAGCAGCACTTGAAACGTGAGCAGTTGCCGGGCGCTGATGACGCTGCCAAACTGCGTCAGGTTGTTGTAAATGGTAGTGAGGTTGGCGGCTAACACAGGCAGCTGCGCCGTGATGTCGGCGGTGTTGGCCACGCTTTGCGCCGTGGCATTGATGCGGCCAAGGGTCAGGTAAGCGGCTTCGACGCGTGCGCTCTGGTCAAGCCGACTGGTATCGGCTAATAGCGGCGCGGCCCGCTGGGCTGAGGCCAGCTGCGGTAGTCCCAGGCACAAGCCCAAAATCCCTAGTAAAACCCACAGCCGGTTGACTGCCGCTAAACGAGAACGTAATAGCGGACGACGAAGAAAATGGCGGTGGCGGCCCGACGGCCCTAGGGTAACAGGACGAAAATACATAAATGGCTCGGGGTGCCCCATGCAGTTGGTGGGGCAATTCAGGCAAGGAAACTTGCGGGCGGTGAAGAGGAAGGGAGTACTCAACCAGGCAGCAAAACGCCACAAGTCAGCCGCTTAGGTCTCGGAATAAGGCAAAGCAAGGCGCCCCTGGCACTGCCCGCCAGCAGAACCTACCTGAACTAACCCACAAGGCGCCTGAGCTCAACTGGTGAGTCCCCGAAAACCGGCGACTTACTCCCAACTAAGGGGAAGCCCCTCGCCTTTCCGGGGAATGGCCGGGACGAAATCCACGCGGCTCTTTTCCCTGTGAGGTAGCCAAGCCGGCGGCCCAGCTTGCTGGTCGGGCAATTCACGCCCCCACCAGTCGAGTTGAGACACCAATCGGGCGAGTTGAAACGGATGGGCAGGACATCCCTGGCGCTGCCGCGTTCCTATGACCAACTGACCTATTCAGATAAAGGCAGTCTTTTTCACCCTTTGCATTATCAGAAATCATGCGATTTACGCCCTCCATATTAGCCATTTTACTGGCCTGCGGGCTGCTGACCAGCGCTTGCTCTTCGTCGCAATCCCGTGGTGTGCGCGATGAGCGCAATAGGCCTACCAGACGTGGTGACCATGACAACAACCGCTGGAACGGTCGTCGTGACCACCGGGGCGGCCACGATGACCGCAACGAGCACCGCAGGTAGCGCTAGCCTTTGCGCTGGGTTCAACTGTCCACATAGTGGCTGACGGAATCGCTTAACCGGCGACGGCACCGCTTGTACGGTGGCCTACTGCAGCAGAAAGCATTCGCGCGGCGCTCATTCAGCAATTTCTCATTTCACAACCCGCTGGCCCATTATCCAGCCGTATTTTTCATGAACAACCCCTATTACAAAGTAGCCCTGCTGGGGCTCGGCTTGCTAGCCGCCACCGAGCAAGGTCATGCCCAAACCGCCGACCGCAAAACCGCCATTGGCCTGCACGCTAACGCTACCCAGTACCGCGGCGACCTAGGCAACAACTTCTGGAAATGGAAGAACATGCCCTACAGTGGGGGTATCGACATCACCCGCTACATCGGCAAAGTACTCGACATCAAGCTCGACCTGGACTATACCCGCCTGCGCTCGCCGCAGGAAGAAGGCACCTTCAACAGCACCGGCCAGCGCTTCCGCGCCCAGGCCTACCAGGCGGGGTTGGGCTTCAAGATTAAGGCGCCTATCAACGATAATTTCTTCCTGCATCCCTATTTGCTGGTAGAGCCGCAGTTTTCGTGGGTGTTGGCTGACCGCTACGCCACGCCTACCGGTCCCAACAACTTCACCCGCTTTGGCACCTTCGGGGGCCACGTGGGGGCGGGCCTGGACTTCCATCTCGGCGAATCGGCTATCCTGTATGTGCAAGCCACGCAGGCTTACTTGCAAGCCAATGACGGCCGCCTCGATGGGGTGGACAACCAGGCAACCACCTTCTGGGACAAAAAGGACCGGTATATGCAGTTCTCCGCGGGCCTGCGGGCCAACCTAGGCAAAGCCAAAGACACCGACGGTGACGGTGTACCGGACAAGAAAGACAAGTGCCCCGACACCCCCACCGGCGTAAAGGTGGACCTGAACGGCTGCCCCGTGGATACCGACGGTGACGGCGTAGCCGACTACCTCGACAAGTGTCCCGATGTGAAGGGCCTCGCCAACCTGCAAGGGTGCCCCGACGCGGACAGCGACGGCGTAGCGGACAACGACGACAAGTGCCCCAACACCCCCGCTGGCGTGAAAGTAGACGCTTCGGGCTGCCCGCTTGACTCGGACGGTGACAAAGTACCCGACTACCTCGACAAGTGCCCCAACACGCCAAGCGGCGTATCGGTTGACGCTAACGGTTGCCCGCTTGACCGCGACGGTGACGGGGTGCCCGACAACGAAGACCGTTGCCCCGACCGCGCCGGCCCCGCCTCGAACAAAGGCTGCCCCGAGATGAAGGCCGAGCAAAAGAAAATCCTCAACGAAGCCACCAAATATATCAACTTCGACTTCAACAAGTCGACCTTGAAGCCTAGCTCGTATCCCCGTTTGCAGCAGATGGTAGCCATCCTGAATGAGTACCCCGACTACTCGCTCTCGATTGCGGGCCACACCGATAGCAAGGGCGATGACAACTATAATACCCGCCTGAGCTACCAGCGTGCTGCTTCGGCCCGTGCCTACCTGCTGAGCAAAGGCATCCCGGCTGAGCGCATCGAAGCCCGTGGCTACGGCGAAACCAAGCCGATTGCCGACAACAAAACAGTTGCTGGCCAGGCTCTGAACCGCCGCGTCGATTTCGACCCCTACCTAACTGGGGAAGCCAATGCTGCGGAAGTGAAGTATGGTCCCGCACCCACCGTGGCCGAGTTGCTGCAAGGCACCAAAAACCTGCCAGCGGTGAAGAAAGCTCCCGTGAAAAAGACGCCGACCCGCCGGACCACCCGGCCCGCCAGCAAGCGCTAGAAGCTAGTCTAAGCGAACCAATTCCTTCCTGCTGGCGCCCGCTAGCAGGAAGGAATTTGCTGGTTATTACCCGTTAAAACGAAGCTCGCAATGCGCTGTGGAACACTTGGCAATAGCGGTTTGATACGAATAATGGAGCCTAGGGCACGGTTTCCATTGAATCCGATAATAACCGTACGAAAAAGACGCCGCCCCTTACAAGGGCATTTTTGGTACTTATCCTGAACTTGCTGGCTGAGTCAGCTTTCAGAAGTGCCGAACGATTATCGCATGGCCCTATCCGGCCCGGCAACCTGGCTTCCTGCGCAGTCGAGCTAATGCTGCTTTTACTTTCCCATTACGCCTGCCCCGTATGCCTCGGCTGACCATAGACCTGCAAAGAATTGGCACGCTGCTACGGGGCGTAGCGGCCCGGCAAGCCCCGGCCGTGGTGACGCCCCGCCAATACCCGTGGCTGGTACTGGCCACCTGCACCCTGATGGGGCTGATGGTCGTGCCCTGGCTGATTACGCTGGCACCCAGCGTAACGGTGGCAGCGGTTGTGAATGCCGTCTTCTTCATCTCGCTCGGCATTGTCGTGCAGATGAGCACCAACTTTTTCCTGCGCTACGGCAACAATCCCCTGCGTCGCTGGCTGGACTACCGGCCACTCTGGCTTAATATGCTGCTGCGCGTGGGGATAATCCTCGCGGTGTCTGCGCTGGTGAGTATCATCAAGTACTACCTCGTACAGCACGCAAATCCGCGCGGTGAGCAACGCCTGATAAGTGAATTAGCAGGCTCCCAAATTTTTGCCTTTATCATTCTCGCCGTTCAAGTAGCCATTGAAACGCTGGAACGCAGCCAATCCTTGTCGAATGAAAACGAGCACCTGAAGCAGGAGCAGCTGGCCGCGCGCTACGAAGGACTGAAGCAGCAGCTCAGCCCGCATTTCTTATTCAACTCCCTCTCCACGCTGGGCAACCTCATCCACGAGGCCCCCCACGCAGCCGAGCAATTCGTGGAGGAGCTGGCGGAAGTCTACCGGTACTCGCTGCAGCACGGCGAAAAAGCGGCCGCCCCGCTTAGCGAAGAAGTGGCGTTTCTGCGCTCCTATTTCTACCTATTGCGCATGCGCTTTGGCGAAAGCCTAGACCTGCAAATCGACTTGCCCGCTCCCGTCATGAGCCGCCTGATTCCACCACTGGCCTTGCAGCTGCTGGTTGAAAACGCCGTAAAACACAACGTCTTCACTCGCCGGCTGCCGCTGCGTATTGGCATCGAGTTTCAGGCCCCGGCTACGCTGCTGGTGCGCAACACCTGGCAGCCTCGCCCCGCGGCGGCCCCCAGCAGCGGCGTGGGACTGAGCAACCTGACCAGTCGGCTCCGCCTGCTCCACCACCAGGAATTGCTGGTCGAAAAGTCGGCCGATGAGTTTCGGGTTTACGTTCCCTTGCCTGCCTAATCCCCGTTCCGCGTGACCATCCTCCTTGTAGAAGACGAACTCAATACCGCCCGCACAATCCAGCGCTTTTTGGGTGAGGTCCGCCCCGATGCGCAAGTGCTGGCGCATCTGGAAACCGTGGCCGACACCGTGGCCTGGCTGCGCCAGCATCCCGTCCCGGAACTGCTGCTCATGGACATTCAGCTCGGCGACGGCCGCAGCTTCGAGGTGCTGGAGCAAGTGCCGGTTACGTGTCCCGTTATTTTCATCACGGCCTACGACGAGTACGCGCTGGAAGCCTTTCAAAAGAATGGCATCGAGTACCTTCTTAAGCCCCTCACCCGTGCCAAGCTGCAGCGGGGGCTGGAAAAATTTGATGCCCTGCGCCAGCACTACGCTGAGCCAACGACGGAGCCCGCCTACCCTGGACCTGCGCCCGATATTGCCGAACTCCTGCGGACCATGCAGCAGTTGAGTGGCCCCCCGGCCTATAAGACGAACTGGCTGATTCCGCACAAAACCAAGCTCATTCCAATTGCCGCGACGGAAGTGGCGCACTTCGTCATTCGCAACCGGCTGGTATTTCTGACCACGCTGGGTGGGCAGGAGTATACCATGGACGTGTCGCTCGACGAGTTGGAGTCACAGGTCAACCCCAGCCACTTCTTCCGGGCCAGCCGGCAAGTGCTTTTTGCCCGCACCAGCGTGGCCGCGCTGGAGCACTACTACAACGGCCGGATGCTGGTACACCTCAAGCCCACTGCGCGCGAAGAAGTGGTGATTGCCAAAGCCCGGGTGACTGAGCTAAAGCACTGGCTAAGCGCCTAGTAGCGCCACAGGCTACGCCCTGGCCCTGCAAACAGGCTAGGCCCAACCTTGCATGTTGGTAAGCAGAACAGTTATAGGAGTGAAAACTACGGAAGACTTGACTGGTACCACAGGCAGCTTTCTGGTTCGCCTTGGCTGACACCGCCAGCCCATTATCTGAATTTATTCTGGGAAGCCAACCGGCGAGTTAAGCGCCTATTTCGGCCAATTTAGGCTGTTTCTGATTGCTGAGCCAGGACTGTGGGGAGAGTTTTGTAGCAAACTCAGGCAATGGGACAACTGGCCATCTACGCTAACGAGAAGATGGAAGAAAGCGGTCGGAAAGGGCATTTTATGACAATGCCCTGCGGCGGCTGGCTTACGTCCATCAACGCCTTGCACAACTCCAAATGAAGCTATTAAAACGATTGACTCTTTGGCTGCCAGCCGTGCTAGCGAGCGCCGTAAGCTTTGGGCAGAAGCCTTCCGCGGCCGCTGGTACTACTGACGCCTACTTTAAGGAGACGTATATTGATGCGGACGAGTGGCGCGATAAGCCCATGCGCCACCGCTACGTGCACGGCGGCTTTAAGGGCACCGAAGCGCGTTTCTCCTTCTATTTCCCGCCCAAGGAGCAGTACCAGGGCCGCTTCTTTCAATACATCACGCCCTTCCCCGACAGCGAAACTATATCGCAGGGGGCAACTGGGGAGGAAGACAAGATTGGGTTTTCGCTGCAGAGCGGGGCCTATTTCATTGAAACCAACGAAGGCGGGGCCCTCGATTTTGCCAAGCCCACGGCGAACAACGACCCGACCATTGGGGCATACCGGGCCAACGCGGCGGCGGCTCAGTATTCGCGGGAGGTGGCAACCAAATTCTACGGGGGCAAGCGGCCCTATGGCTACGCCTTCGGCGGGAGCGGCGGGGCGTACCGAACCGTGGGCGGCATCGAAAACACGGAGGGCGTGTGGGACGGCGCGGTGCCCTACGTGCTCGGCTCGCCCATGGCTATTCCCAGCGTTTTTACCGTGCGCATGCACGCCATGCGGGTGCTCCACAACAAGCTACCCGGCATTATTGATGCGCTGGAGCCGGGCGGGAGCGGCAATATGTACGCCGGGCTGAACGCGGAAGAAAAGCAGGCCCTGACCGAAGTAACCAACATGGGCTTCCCGCCCCAGTCCTGGTTTGGCTATAAGACCATGGGCATTCACGGCTTTTTAGTGCTCTACCAGGGAGTCGTGTCGGCAGACACGAAGTATTTCACCGAAGACTTTTGGCACAAGCCCGGCTACCTAGGTGCCCAGGCCCCGGCTTCGCTTCTGAAAGCCCGCATTCAGCAAACGAATAAGATAACGGCCGGCCTACCCATCGAACAGGCCGTCAAGCTGGGCTTGGCGCAGTCGCCCTCGGCCAAGGAGCGCGGCACGGCCGAGGCGGCCTGGAAAAGCCTGGGCGGGAGAAAAGGCGCGGCTCCCGTCGGGTTTCAGCTGGAAAACAGCTTGCCCGCCATCGACTTTTTGGGCGGTGACCTGCTCATCAAGAGCGGGGCAGCAGCCGGCAAAACCTTGCAGTTGACCAGCATCAGCGGCAACTACGTGGTGCTGGGCCCCACCGACCCCGCTGTGCTCGCCCTGGTGAAGCCTGGCGACGAGGTGCAGGTAGACAACTCCAAATTCCTGGCGGTGCAAACCTACCACCGGCACCAGGTGCCAGGCCCCGAATACCACGTCTGGGACCAGTTCCGGGATGCCGCGGGCAAGCCGCTTTACCCGCAGCGCCCCATGCTGCTGGGGCCAGTATTCACCGCCGGGGCGGCCGGGGTGGTGCCCACCGGCAAGTTCAAGGGCAAAATGATTGTGCTCTCCTCGCTCTGGGACCGGGAGGCCTTTGCGTGGCAAGCCGATTGGTACCGCTCGCGGGTCAAGGAAAACCTCGGCGCTAGCACGGATGACAACTTCCGGCTCTGGTATACCGACCACGCGCTGCACGGCGACATCTCGCAGCAGGAAGACTGCACCCGCACCGTGAGCTACCTGGGCGTGCTGCACCAGGCCCTGCGCGACCTGAGCGCCTGGGTGGAAAAAGGTATTGCGCCGCCGGCCACCACCGCGTATGGCATCACCGAGGGGCAGGTGCGGGTACCCCCGGCGGCCTTGTTGCGCAAAGGCATTCAGCCCGTAGTAACGCTCCGGGTGCAAGGTGGCCAGCGGGCAGAAGTCCGGGTAGGCCAGCCCGTTACGCTCACAGCCGTGGTAGAGGTACCACCCAGCGCCGGAAAAGTAGTGGCCGCCGCCTGGGATTTCGAAGGCAAGGGCACGTTTGCGAAGGCGGGTAACTTATTGCCGGCCAACAAGGCCGCGACGCAAGTCCGCGTGGAAACCACCTACACCTTCACTAAATCGGGCACCTACTTCCCTACGCTGCGGGCCGCGTCCCAGCGGCAGGGCGACGCCAAAGACATCTATACCCGCATTCAGAACCTCGGCCGGGTGCGGGTGGTGGTAAAATAAGCGCCTCAAATAGAGCATATTTCGCATAGCACCTCGCAAGCAAGATTGCGCCTATTTTAGCCGGCACCCGCATATCTCATGGCATAAAAAGCCGCTGAGTGAGCGGGTGCCGGCTTCGCGTCAGGCAGGTGCGGCATTCGGTTCTTTCTGCTCGGGCAAAGCTTACCCTCGACTTCCAGCTTGTTTTCCCCGACCTTTGTGCTGCCGTTATCCATTCCACGTAAGAAGTGCCAACACCCCATCCCGCTACCAGCCAGCAAGTGCTAGCCGCTGCCCAACACATTGTGTTCAGCCGCGGTGTGTCGGCACTGCGCATGGCGGAGTTGGCGTTCGAGCAGGGAATGAGTACCAAGACCCTCTACACGCACTTCGCCAGCAAAGAAGTCCTGCTAGAGGCCATTATGGACGCGTTTTACCACCACTACGCGGCGCTTTACCAAGCCGTACTCGACAACCCGGCGCTGGATTTTCTGAGCCGCCTCAAGCAAACCATGCGCCTGGGCTGGGATATTAATAATGCGCTGACGGCCGAGGCAACCCAGGATTTTCGGCGCAACGCCCCCGCCTTGCTACGCGGCTACGAGCAAAAGAAGGAAGCCAGCATCCAGGCGTATTTCTACCAATTGCTCACCGAAGGCAAGCAGCAAGGGCGCCTGCGCGCCAGCCTGCAAATCGACATTCTGGTGGATATCCTTATGGAAATCATCACTTACCGGCTAACCCTGAGTGAGTTGCAGAAGAAAAACTACACGCTTTCCGAAGCTTTCGAAACGTTTTTTGAGCTGTTGCTGGCCGGAATGCTCAACGAGGAAGCCCGCCAGGAACTGGCGCGGCGCGATTAATCCAAGGGGCGAGCCAAGCCCCGAACTACTTATTTTATAGCTGATAGTGAATCTATTACCCAATTGCTGGGGGCTAGCTTATCTACCTATGGAAAACGAGAAAAACTTTTCGTTTTCCATGCTCGTTACAGGGTGAAAGCACAACCATTCACTCCTTAAATTTCTGTAACGGCCATGATAGCCCAGCACACGTTCGATTTTTTAAAGCGCTTGGAGAAGAACAACTCGAAGGACTGGGTAAATGCCCACCGCGACGAGCTGGATGAGATGAAGGCCGACGTGGTAGCCTTTGCGGCAGTTCTGGTGGCCGAAATTTCCAAGTTTGATGCCGTGATAGCGGCCAACCCGCCAGAGCCCAAAAAATGCGTAACGCGGCTGAACCGGGACATGCGCTACGGCTCGGACAAAGGGCCTTACAAAACGAATTTTTACGTGGTCGTAGGTGCGCAAGGTATTCAGGGCGTGGCCGCCAGCTACTGCGTCTACATCGAGCCGGGCCAGTGCTTTGTGGGCGGCGGCGCGCCCAACCCCATGGGGGCAGACCTGCTGAACTACCGAAAAAAGGTATCCGATAATTTCGCTGATTTCCAGGAAATCGTTACCAGCAACCCCTTCAAAAGCCTGTTCCCGAACGGAATCACTTCCCAGTCGGGCAAAGTGAAAAAGCGGATGCCCCGCGGGTTTGAAGCAGATGACCCGGCGGCGGAGTACCTGAAAAAGGAGGGCTTTATCACGCGCGAGAAGGTAACCGACCACGACTTGATGACGAACGACGGCCTGAAAAAAATAGTCAAGCTTCTCAGAGGCTCTCAGCCGCTGGTTCACTTCCTGAACGAGCAGTAAGAGCCTATTCAAATAGGCAATTATATCAAATGGCTCGCGGCAAGCAATGTGAAGCAGGGCGAGATAATTTTTGGTTTTTTGGCCCAGCGGGTGAGCAGGTGGCGGAAGCGGTTAAGCCATAAATGGGTACTCTCCACCACCCAACGCCGGGCTTTCTAGCCCGCTTTTTTGGCCGGCGCTTCTGCGCCGCGGGGCCGAATGTGAGCCGTGTAGCCGAGTTCGGCCGCCACTTCCCGTACTTAGGCGTAGTCATAGCCCACGTACAAGCACAAACGCTGGTTTTTGCCACCCGCCCAGTGGGCGTCGCGGGCGGCTTCGGCTGCTGCCGGCAAGCCACACAACGTGCTTTCCGTTAGTTTCATGTCGTACTGGTTGGCCAGCCCCACTGGGAGAGGCAGCCTCACCCGCCTCATTTTGGCAGCCGAGTTCTGCTAGCTGTATATTCCGCCGTTTATCGACCACATTGTTGCTTATGAAGCTCAGCCTGCATCTGCATAACACCCCGCAGCACGCGCCCGCGGCGGCATTGGTGCGCGGCGCCGGGCCAGGCGACTGGCTGCGCGAAATCGGCCGGTGGCAAGTGCCCGCCACCGCGCTGCGGTGCTACGTGCTGCCCGCGTCGTTGCAGTCGCGGGCGGCAGTGGGGCTGTTTGTGGTGGTAGATGGCCCCACGCCCCTGCCTGCCGATGTGCGCGAGCCCTATGGGGCAGTGGCCAACCGGCTCTACGTGCCGCTGCACGCCAGCCTACGGCCCGCCACCGCGCCCGACGAGCTAGCAGCCAGCCTACTCTGGGAGTGCCAGGTTTTTCACCCCACCATCGGCTTGGTGGGCTTCGATAAAACCGACCGCGTCAGCCTTGCCGACCTGCTCGACTGCGGCCCACCCGCCGCAGCCGACTGGGCGCGGGCGCTGCCCGGCCCGCCGCCCGCGGCGCGGCTGCACAGCATCCGGCTGCTGCCGTCCACCACGGCCGAAGTCCTCAACTCCCTGCGCGACGACATCGGCACCGCGCCGCTCACCGACGTGCCAGGGCAGCCCGCTCCCCGCACCCCGCTGCAACAAGCGCTGGATAAGCTGGGGCAGGGTGCCTTGCAAACCGGCCTGGCCGCTACGACCGGCCTGGGCAAGCTGCTGGCCGGGGCCGCCGGGGCGCTGGGCGCCTTGGGCGGCGCGGGAGGCGCGGGAGGCGGCGGGCACACGGGCGGCGCAAGCTACGCCGGGACCGGCCCCACCGGCCCCGGCCTGCTGGAGAAGCTGGAAAAGTGGTTTGCCGGCAACCTGGAGGAGCTTGAGCAGCGGCGCCACAACGAAATACAGCGCCTGCTCGACCTATTTGGGCAAGACCTGGCCGAGGCCCTGAAATACGCCCTGCCACTCGATAGCCCCTACCTCAACCGGGGCACCGCGCCGCCCTCGTCGTGGCTCGGGCCGCGCGCTACTGACTTCGACCTGCGCGGGCTCGGCGGGGGCGGCCGGGTCGATAGCTGGAACCTGGATATCCAAACGCGCCTGGCCCTGACGGCCCGCTACCGTGCGGCGGCCGAGCAGGAAGAAGCCGCCGGCCGGCCCAAAAAAGCGGCCTACATCTATGCGCACCTGCTCGGCGACTACCGCGCCGCCGCCAAAACTCTGCGCAAAGGCGGCTACTTCCGCGAAGCGGCCGCCCTCTACCGCGACCACCTACACGATACCCTCGCCGCCGCCGAGTGCCTGGTCGAGGGCGGCCTGCTACTGGAAGCCATTGAGCTGTACAGCGGCCTCGGCCAGCACGAAAAGGCGGGCGACCTGTACACCCAGCTAGGCCAGCCGGCTCTAGCCGCGCCACACTACGAGCGGGCCGTCGAAGCTGCCCACAAGGCTGATAACTACTTGGGCGCGGCTGCCTTACTAGTCAACAAGCTGGCCCGCCCTACCCAGGCGCAGAAAGAATTACTGCTCGGCTGGGACAAAGGCCACCAGGCCGAAGCCTGCCTGCGCACCTATTTCGACCTGAGTGCCGCCACGCAACCGGAGCTTCTGCCGACGCAGCTCCGGGAATTTTACCAGGCCCGCACGCTGCCAACCCAGGTACCCGACTTTTTGCGCGTGCTGGTGGCCGTGAAGGAGAAGTATCCGAGCGCCGAGCTTGACCTGGCCGCCCGCCGCCTAGGGTACGAAATAGTGAGTGCCGAAACTGCGGCTGGCCATAAAATGCGGCTGGCCACGCTGAAGAAGCTACTCCCCAGCGACCGCCTAATTGGGCCTGATTGCAGCCGGTACGTGTCGAGGTGACAAGGCCGCGCTAACGTGGCGCCTCACCCCCCGGCCCCCTCTCCGAAAAGGAGAGGGGGAGCCTGGCGTTAGCTGTTAGCCTTTAGCTACTAGCCAGTAGCTCTCTCAGGAAAGAAGCTAGCAGCTAACAGCCAGTAGCTAACAACTGCGCAAAGGCTCCCCCTCTCCTTTTCGGAGAGGGGGCCGGGGGGTGAGGCGCCCACGTTAGGGCCGAATACTGCATACTCGAAATACCCGGCACGTAATGCGCCGCGGGTGAGGCGCCCACGCTAGGGCCGAATACCCACAAAAAAGGGCCCCGCTAGCATCTGCCAGCGGGGCCCTTTTTTGGGCTTAATTCAGGCCAGTTCCTTACGACACTACCTGCTTTTTGTCGTCCTCTACGGGCTGGCCGCTAAGGACGCCTTTGGCTACTTTCACCACGTTATCCACGGTGAAACCGAACTCCTTGAATAGGTAATCGGCGGGGGCCGACTCGCCGAAGCGGTTCATGCTGATGCTCGCGCCCTCGTCGGTCGTGTATTTGGTCCAGCCGATGGGCGAGCCGGCTTCGATGCTCACGCGCTTGCGCACGGTGGGCGGCAGCACTTGCTCGCGGTAAGCTTTGTCCTGGTGCTCAAACAGCTCCCACGACGGCATACTGACCACGCGGGTGGCGGTGCCTTCGGCTTGCAGGACTTTTTGGGCCTCCAGGGCCAGAGGCACCTCCGAGCCGGTGCCGATGAGGATAAGCTCGGGCTTGCCGCCCTGGGCTTCGCTCAGGATATAGGCGCCTTTTTGCACATTGCCGGCGGCGGGGGTCAGCACCGACTGGTCAAACGGGAGCCAGCCCTGGCGCGAGAGGATGAGGCAAACTGGCGATTTGGGCGTGTTCATGGCAATGCGCCAGGCCTCGGTGGTTTCGTTGGCGTCGCCGGGGCGCAGCACTACGATGTTGGGCACGGTGCGCAGCGAAGTCACTTGCTCGATGGGCTGGTGCGTGGGGCCGTCTTCGCCCAGACCGATGCTGTCGTGGGTGAACACGAACGTCGAAGCCGACTCGGCCAAGGCCGTGAGGCGGATGGCGCCGCGCATGTAGTCGCTGAAGGTCAGGAACGTACCACCGTAGGTACGCAGACCAGCGTGGTGCGCAATACCGTTCATGATGCCGCCCATGGCGTGCTCACGCACCCCAAACCAGATGTTCGAGCGCTCGTAGTGGCCGGGCTGAAACGAGTCGTCGCCCGACTTGTCCATCTCGTTCGACGAGGCCAAGTCGGCCGAGCCGCCGAACATGAAGGGAACGGCTTTCTTGATAGCGGCCAGCGCTTTGCCCGAGGCTTGGCGGGTAGCCAGCTTGCCATCGGCGGGCGTGTACACGGGCAGGTCTTTGTCCCAGCCTTCGGGCAGGTTGCCGTTGAAGGAGGTGTGAAACTGAGCGGCTTCAGCCTTGAATTCGCCTTCGTATTTAGCGAACTTAGCATCCCAAGCCTTTTGCAGCTCAGCACCTTTTTCGCCGGGGCCTTTTAGGTGGTCGTACACCTCCTGGGGCACGTAGAATGACTCGTCGGGGTTCCAGCCAAAGAACTCCTTGGCCTTCTTCACGTTGTCGGGGCCAAGCGGGCTGCCGTGGGCTTTGTTGGTGCCGGCCAGTGGCGAGCCAAAACCGATAATGGTTTTGATGGAGATAATCGACGGCTTGTCCGTAACGGCCTGCGCGGCTTTGATGGCAGCCTCAATCTCATCGAGGCTGTTGCCGTCCTTCACCTGCGACGTATGCCAGCCATAAGCGTCGAAACGCTTCATCGGGTCTTCGGTATATGCCAGGCTAGTGGGGCCGTCAAGCGAAATATCGTTGTCATCGTAGAGCAAAATGAGCTTGCCGAGCTGCAAGTGGCCGGCCAGCGAAGCCGCCTCAGCCGCGATGCCTTCCATCAAGTCGCCGTCGCTCACGATGGCGTAGGTGTAGTGGTCCTGAATGCCTTCGTGGCCGGGCTTGTTGTAGATGGCACCCAGGTGGGCTTCGGCCATCGCCATGCCCACGGCATTGGCAAAGCCTTGGCCCAGCGGGCCGGTGGTTACCTCAATGCCGGGCGTCACGTTGGACTCGGGGTGGCCAGGCGTGCGCGAGCCGGGCTGGCGAAACTCCTTGATTTCGTCCATCCGCAGGTCGTAGCCATACAGGTGCAACATGCTGTAGAGCAGCGCCGAGCCGTGGCCAGCCGACAGCACGAAACGGTCGCGGTTGGGCCACTTGGGGTCTTGGGGGTTGAAGCGCAAGAATTTTGACCAGAGCACGTAGGCCATCGGGGCAGCGCCCATCGGCAGGCCGGGGTGGCCCGAATTGGCTTTCTGCACCATGTCCACCGATAGCAGGCGGATGGTGTCGATGCTCAGTTGGTCAATGGAAACGTCGGGAGTGGGCATGAGTGAAAGAAAAAGTGGCTAAAGCAATACGAAGGTGTACGCGCCGGGGCCAGAAAAGTGGCTACACGGGCGGCTGTAAAGGTAGGGCGACGCCTCGCACAGTGCCACCTATCCGGCCAGTTGCGGAATCTTCCCGTATGAGACTAGGTTCGGGCTACTACCACCCACCGACCAGCTTAGGCCGGGCCCGCGCTGTGTAAATTGCCGCATGAAATCCTTTACCCTCCGGCGCGTGCTGGCAATCGGATTTTTACTGCTCCTGACCCTGCTTTTGGGGCTGGGCGCGGCGGTGTGGCTACTGGGCCGCGACTACGCCATGCGCTATCTGCAACGCGCGGTGCGCGAGCAGCTTACCAAAAACTCGGAGCTGGCGCTGGCCCCCTTCACGGTAGAGTTGTCGGCGTGGCGCGACTTCCCGCACATCACCGCTTCGCTGGGCCACCTGGCCCTCACCGATACCAGCCACCACCGCGCCGTGCCCGTGCTCACGGTGGGCCGCGCCGACCTGCGCCTCGAAGTAGTCAGCATCTGGCGCCGCCAGGTGCGCGTGACGCGGCTGGAAATTCACGACGCTGATTTTCAACAACTCGTAGATTCCACCGGCCACAGTTGGGGGCTGCGTGGCAAGCGCGCCCGCAGCCTGGGCGAGGGCAAAGACCCCGGCGTAAATTTCAATCTCGACTCGATTGTTATTTATAATTTTCGAATGAGCACCCGCAACGAGTACGCCCACAGCGCCTTGGCGGGTCGCATCCAGCGGGCGCGCCTGAGCGGGGGCATTCGGCAGGGCGCGCTGCGGCTGAGCGGCGTGCTCGACGGCTACCTCGAAAAGCTAGCCAACCGCAGCGGCACCCTGCTGGCCCACGAGCCGGTGCGCGTCTGGCTCAATTACCGCTACGCCTTTAAAGCCCGGCGCGGCGAGTTTTGGCGCACCCGCGCCACCCTTAATGGCGATACCATTAAGGTAGCGGGCACCCACGCCGTGGCCGCCAACCAAGCCACCGGCACTTACCTCAATTTGCAGTTTTCGGGCACTCAGCCCTTGGTCGATGTGCTGCACGCCGCCCTGCCGCCGCGCCTACGCCCCTACCTGAAAGGTGCCAGCAGCCCCAGCCATGCCCGCATCGTGTACACCATTTCGGGCCTGAGCGGGCCGACCGTGCGGCCGCACGTGGTGCTCACGTTTGGGCTGCGCAATGCCAGCATTGCCTGGCCTGACTCGGCCCGCCGCATCAACCGCTGGGACTTGCAGGGCACCTATGACAATGGCCCCGGCCACAACCTGCGCACGGCCAGTGTGCAGCTCAGTCAGTGCCGCATTTACTCGCCCGTGGGCCAGCTCGATGCCGAGGTATCGCTGCGCGACTTCACGCGGCCCTACGTGCAGGGCCGCGTGCGCGGGCGCACCGAGTTGCCCGAGCTGGCTACCGTTATTTCGCCGGGCCTGTGGCAGGCGCAGCGCGGCATCGCCGACCTCGATATCTGGATGCGCGGCTTTTTGCCTACGCCCGGCACTAAGATGCTGGCCCGCAGCCAAAAAAGCCTGTCGGTGCGTGGCACCATCGACCTGCGCGGGGCGGCTTTCAAGCTGCCCGCCCGACGCGTGGCTATTTCGGACCTCAACGTGCACATCGGGCTGCGCGACAGTCTGTGGCGGCTCACCAATGCCTCGGGCATGTTTGCGGGTATGCGGTTTAAGGCTGCGGCCACTACTACGTATCTACTAACTTACCTCACCGGCCAGCATCCCAGCACCGACATTACGGGGGAGTTTTCGGTGGATGAGCTGCACGTAGACCGGCTGCGGGCGTTGGGTGGCGGCACAGCCACGCACGCGCTCACCACCGCCAACCGCCGCCCTCGTGGCCGCCGCCCGCGCCCAAATGCCCGCCGACTGGCCATGACGCTGGGTAGCCACCTGCTGCCCGACGAGGTGCGCCTACACGTGGCGCTCCGCTGCGCCCGGCTGCTACTCGGCCCCGACACCCTGCGCGACCTGGCCGTGAACGTGCGCCACGAAAACCAGGAGGTTCATCTCACCAATATCAGGGCGCTGGCCTTTGGCGGGCGGCTCACGGGCGAAGCCAGCTGGCCCACCGACACCACCAATGACGTGGCGCCCATCGACTTTCAATTGGCTATGCGCTTCGGCACGGTTAACTACCGCAAGCTCATCCGGCGCCTCACTCGGCCGCCCGGCGCTGCTGCTACAGCGCGGCGGGCCGCCAATCGCCGGGCTCCGGCGGCCGCGGCCACGCCTGCCTTCCGCGAATTACTGCTGGCCGCCGACGGCTCGCTGACCTGGGACATTGCCCGGCTGGACTTGCCAGTAGGCGAACCGCTACGCGACCTGCACCTGCGCTTCGAGAAGGAAGATTCGCTGCTGCGCATGCCGTATCTGCGTTTTGTGGCCCCACAGGGCGGCGTGGGGCGCGCTTCGGCGGCGGCCGTGGTATCGGGCATTCACCTCACCGCCGCCACCGCCGACATCGATTTGCGCTACAAAACGCTCGACGTGCAGCAGCTTTTGAGTATGCTGGCCAGCCTCAAGCCTCCCCGCGATACTACCCATTACCAAGCCCCGGCCCTGATAAAAGCGGCCCGCCGCGCCAAGCGGCTGGCCCGCCTGCGCGCCAAGCACCGCAAGCCCAGCGCGCCCTCGCCGGCCGGTACGCTGCTAGCCAGCGGCGGCCTCACGGCGGTGCTGCGCGTGCAGGCTGACCGCGTGAGCTACAACTCGATTGAGGGCGGTAAATTCCAGCTCGTTTCGCATCTCAACGCCACCGAGGCCCGCGTCGATGCCTGCTCGCTCGAAGCCTTCGACGGGCGCATTACCCTCACCGGGCTGCTGCGCACCGATGGCGGCCGGCAGCACCATCCGCTGCAAGTGCAGGCCCTGCTGGAGGACATCCGGCTGCCCGATTTCTTCGCTACGGCCAATACCATGCGGTTTCACGTACTCACGCAGGACAATATTAAGGGCACCTTGCGTTGCGCCGCCGCCCTGCGCACCGACCTCGATTCCACCTTTTTGCCCGTGCGCGCCCAAACGTTTGGCTACGTGCGAGCCGACATACGCGACCTCGAATTGCTGAACGTGGAGGCGCTACAGGATGCCTTCAAGTTTGTGAAAAAGGAGCGCACGAGCCACCTATTTTTCGAGCCCGTCAGCACCGAGTTTTTGCTCAACGGCGGGCAGGTACTCATCCCCAGCCTCAAGCTCAATAGTAACCTCACCGAGCTAGAAGTAAGCGGCCGCTACGGCCTCGACGGCCGCGCCAATCTCTACGTGGGCATGAATCCGCTCAACATCTTGTTTGGCAGCAACAAGCGCCGCGTCGAGCGCATCCAGAGCGGCGAGCCCATGCGCCCCCGCTCGCCCCGCCTCACCTACGTGAACCTGCGCCGCGACGCGCCTGCTACCAAGTACCAGGTCAAGCTCTTTCAAAAGAAAGAGCAGCAGCAGCAGCAAGCTACCCTGCGCCAGCAGGCGCACCACTTGCTGCTCACGCAGCGCCTCGATACCAGTATTTACCTGCTGCCCCGCAACCGCACGGCGGGGCCAGACAGCAGGCCGGCGACCATACCGTAGAGTACGCGCGCACCATGTTGTGTCACTCATAAGATACAGATAAGTTTACCCCAGAGTGCGGCGCATCTGGACACCGTACGGCGTCAGCTATATACTGTGGCTTACTAGCATCGGTAGTGACGGACGCCAGGCGCAACACCTAGGCTTGCGCCTGGCACCTACTATTAGTGCCCCCTAATGAGTCACTAGTTTTTATTAGGCCACTTCATTCTTCTAACGATGGGCTACTACCTGCGGTAACAAGCTTCCGTAGAGAGGACCACATTATTTAGCTAGCTCCGATAGGTTCAGATAATGACTAAACGCATAGCTACTGTGTGAAGCTAATACAGTATGGGTACGCTCGCATATCAGCATACGCTTGAAATCAGGCAGTGAAAAGGCTAAAAACAAGCTTATGCGCTGACTTGATACTGATGCTGTAGATGGGCAAAGCCTATACTCTGCCTATCATGGGTCGCCCACTATACGTAGCGGATAACTGGTGGTGTTGGCCCCCAAACCCAGCTAACTCGAGAGCAAAAATGATGCTAGGGACATGACCAACCTCCCGAGGTCATTTTTATCAAAAAAAATTAATCGCAACTTATTTCACAAATTTCTATCTTACAGAGTTTTATAAATCATATGATGAGCTTTATTAGTAAAATTTATATTTTAACATATTATTAATATACTGATACAGTGAAGCACTGATAATAAATAACTTACTTGCATTCGGAATTTGAACAAGCACTTTCCAAAACCCAATTTCCCAACCCCCAAATTTTTCTTTCATGAAAAATATTTTCAAGTACGTGGCAGGTATATTATCCTGCGGAATGCTTTTGACCGTCGGTTGTCAAAAGATGGATGAGCAAGCAGTTGCGCCAAAGGATACTCAGCAACAAGTAGCCTCGTCGGAAGATATAACCCGCCAAGCACTCGCTGAACTAGCGGTACTGCGCCAGCCCAATGGCAAGCTTATAAATAAGCACTTCATCAACATGGTTGATTTGGGCATCGAACACGCCAATAAGTACACCGTTGTAATGAATAGCTTAAGTAAGAGCGAGCAGAAAGAGCGGCAAGAGAAGGTAGCCAGCTTGCTAAAACTTCCTGCAAGCAGCGAAGGCGTAGTAACTACCGCCCTCCTAATGGGCTACAAGAGCGCTGCCGAATACGACGCATTCAGAAACCAATATGCGGAGGAAAAACGCTTATTGAATTCTGAAGACCCCGATTTCAAAAAGCTAAGTACTGAAGATGTAAGGTTTATGATTAAGGCAATACAGGCACACCACCGCCGAAATGGCTATCATGATTTTGTAAGTGTTGCGGGAGCGCCTGCTCTGAAGTTCAAAACAGTTGTTCTTCACAATGAGAATAATAACCCAAATTCAACGCTACCCACAACTGCCTCTTATAGAGAAGAGGATGACGATACCTGCCGTCCATGTTACGAAGCATTCGATGCATGTGCAACGGGCTGCGATTTTGGATATAATGATGCTGCCAACAACTGCCAAGCTGGCTCTAGTGGTGACCAATGCAGACAGCAAGCAGCTGCGAGTCACACAAATTGCGTGCAATCATGTGCTGATGGATACAATGTATGTGCCCAAGGTTGCAAATAGTGCTTTCATAATTTAGCTTTATTGGAATGTAGCCTTAGTCAATAGACTAAGGCTACATCTTAATTATAGGCAGTAATTTATCAACATGCCTAACGCAACACCAATTATCTATCATACAATCAAGCCGAGAGTATAAAATATAAACATTTTTTGTAAGAGTATTTTAATGATTTTGCGTTCAAAAGAATCTAACTTCTATTTAAAAGAATTAGTATCGTATATATTCTATTTAAACCTATGCGTAGTAATCAGTTTTTTTTCATATTGGCACTTTTTTTTAGAGATAGAAGAAATAATCACAGTCACTTTTTTTTCTTTATCCATAATAAAATTATTTACAGAACACAAAAATAAACATTTTTTTTACCTAGAATTATCTGTACTTGAAATAATATATCTCCTTTCGGGAATAGCGGTAACGCTTTTACAGCTTATCGCTGGCGTAAAAATAGGACTCTTTAACATATTTTATTATTTATTTTACGGAGCTGTACTTTTTTATTTAAAAACTTATTTTAAAGACAATAGACGCAGACTAATATTATTAAACGCATTAACCATATTACCTATAATATTATTTATAGAATACATACTAGTCAATCAATTTCACTATATAAAAACTAGCTTAGGAAACCACTTCCTGAAGAATCCCGGAATTATTGGCAACTGCTCTGCGGTTCTGCTACCGTTTATTTCTCTTTCAGTAGCAAGGCCAGAAATAGGTCACTTTTTTTTCACAAAAGGGGTAAGCCGTGTAATAGCCTACCTGTCCTTTTCTATCATATTTTTTACCTTAATCTTTTCTCAAGCGCGCGCAGCCTGGATTGGAATCGCTTGCGCAACGCTTTGCATATTATGTGTACACAAGAAATCATGGCTCTCTGCTCTATTCCATAATATAAAACGCAAGATTAAGATTAGAAATCAAATATCAACTATAGGTCTATCCACAGCAGTTATATTCATCCTTCTAATAATCATACACAAGTTTATTATAATCTTACTAACGATAAAAATAAATTCAGCAATAGGAAGAATTCATGTATATAAAATTTGCTTAGCTTGCATAAAAAAATTTTATTTAGTGGGCTGCGGGATAGGTAACTCAAAGATTTTTTTAAATAGACTTCAGGCAGCTTACTTCGCAACCCCTCGCCCCCTAAAGGAACAACTATTAGCAAATAACCTATTTGAATGTTTCAATTCATTTTTTCAAACAACCATTGAAGGCGGAATATTATTATCTATTGCATATATTACCGCCATTTATTATTTTGTTCGTGCACTAATAAAAATAATGAGAACTAAACGCAGATTCTTAGCCACAGAAGGAGCTGCATCAGTAATAGCAATTTTCATTGCTAGCATGCTCTCTAACCCATTCAACTACAATATTACACTTACACTTTTTATATTATCACTTTCAATAATTTCATTTCCCTCTACCCAAATAAGATTGGGGAAGCAATATTTATATCCAATATACTTCTTAATTGCAAGCTCATTTTTTATTGCAGAGAGAAGGCTAATAACAATGTACAAGTGGCATGATACTCTATCAAAAATGCAAAACGGATATAGTGAAGTCGCTCTTAAGCAGTATCAATTATTAATACCTGCACTAAAAGATAATGGATTTTTCTTGTTCAATTATGGAGCAGAGCTTTATAACCATAAAAAATATCAGGAAAGCTCAGAAAAACTCGAATTAGCCACACGCTATTACAGCAGCTACGAGCTTTATTGTTACCTTGGTAATTCGTACGAAGCTAGGGGGCTATATAAAAGAGCAGAAAATGCGTACATTGAAGCATGCAATATCTCTCCACACATGATATATCCTAAGTTTTTATTATTCAAACTATATAAGAGAGCAAAAATGAAAAAAAGGATTATTGAAACTGGCGAGTTAATAGTTAGATATCCTTTAAAAATCCAAAATCCAACTGCTATACAGATGAAGGAAGAGGTTAATTATAACCTTAACCAACTAGGTTACGACTCTATAGATAGTAGACGACATAATAAGTCATTTTAATCATAAATATATTAAAGCATTTACACTTTTAATTATTTTTTCTAAACAAACATTTCAAACTTCACATGAGCTCAGTTACTACTAAACACTTTTCAAACTTTGTATCTATAAAATCATTACATTATAGCTCCAAACTTTTCCTTGTGCTTGCAATATTATTTGCAGCATCAAATTGTACTCGCAAGAATGTAGCATACCCAGAGTCCGTACTTGAATCCCTTGAGATTTCAGGTTCCAATAGACCTGAGTTGGAGCTAGTACTAAATCACTATGCCTCCAGCGAAGATACATTAAAATACAAAGCCGCCATATTCCTTATATCGAACATGAAATATCATTATTCATATAAGCCGCTTGTCTACGCCAACAGTGTTTTCGACAGCATCGCAAATATAAAAGTATTCGGCACCAAAAACATTAATATCTGGAAAAGGAAAGATATTTTTAATAAAATGCTGGACTCGCTAAATAGCACTACAGGCGTAAAAAAAGGCGAGATAGTATGCGATGCAAAATTAATACGCGCCGAATTCTTGATTAATAATATAGATTTAGCATTCCACTCATGGAGAAAAATACCTCTGAGGTACCGGGCAAATTTTCAGGATTTTTGCGCGTATATACTTCCTTATAAAAACTCTACTGAACCATTAGAGGCAGGATTACGACAACATCTCCATGACAAGTATAGTTGGGTAGTGGATTCGCTAAAAATCTCTAAAAATACTGAATCTATAATAGATGCAGTTATAGATTCTCTACATTTCCAGACATCCGATAACATCAGAAAAAAATATCCTATTACGCTTGCTGTAAGTCAAGTTGAGAAGTCACGGTTGGGGATTTGCCAAGATGGAGTAAATTACTTTGTTGGTGTTTTTAGAGCAATTGGCATAAAGTGCAGTGAAGATTATGTGCCTCACTGGGGAAATCACCACTCTTCTGGTCATAGTTGGATGTATATAGAGTATGGTACAGACACTTATGTCAAAGACTCATCTCCTCAGCTCACGAATGATTTACCAGTTGATTTAAAAAAACTGTACAAGGAGGAAAGCACTCCTAAAGTCTACCGAGTTTCCTTCAACCCTACACGTATTAAAAATGATGTATCTATCTACTCAGATGTCACTAAATTTTATACTGATACATATAATCCTGTAATAGATATAGAGTCTAATGCATTTATAAAAAATATGAAACCAAAAATATGTGTTTTTAATGCAAATAAAGAATGGGTACCTGTTGATGAAGGTAACATTGTCGATGGCAAGGTTAATTTTTACAATATTGGGAAAAATTCAATTTATATAGCTTGCTTTACAAACAAGCAATTTTATCTACCAATTAGCTACCCTTTTTTCTTCGATGAGAACAGTAATTCAACACATATATTAAAACCATCTTCAATCTTAGAAGATTCTATAGGACTACTCAGAAAATATCCCATCGCAAGAAGAGACAAAAGAAAATTAGGTTGGATAGAACATCTCAACGGGGCTAAGATACAAGGCTCTAATACACTTGATTTTGGCAAATATATAGAACTCTGTACTATTGCAGGTGTAAATAGTCCCCAAGCAAAAAAAATCCTTATCAATACTAATAGGAAATTCTCTTTTGTGAGATTTTACTCCAGCCGTAGAAACTGTTCTATAGGTGAGCTTACTTTCTATAATAAGCAGGGCAAACCTTTACATGGTGTCATGATAAAAAGCAATTTATCTTGGGTTGATAGCCTCAATGATAATAAACCCTGGACTAGCTTTGGTGGATTCAATTCTTTTGTAGGATTACATCTTTCGCATCCTGAATCTATAGGTTCTGTAATGGTTCAAGCACGTAGCGATGGAAATCATATTCGTGTTGGCAATAAATATGAACTGCTATATTGGGGAAATCAGTGGATATCTCTTGGAGAGAAAGTGGCAAATGACACTGTATTGTATTATAAACACGTGCCAAAAAACTCATTACTGCTATTAAAAAACAGAACAGAGGGGAATGAAGAGCACGTATTCATATTAAATAACATGAAAAAACAGAAATGGGTAGGCTCTCTATAAAATAATATTCTTAAGGTATCCATATCATATCTTCTTTCTTGCACCTGTGCTTGTAGCGGTTTCGTGAACCGCTTACCCTATATCAAGCGGTCTGCACATAATAGCCACAGTGGTCGAACCAGTGTTGGGCGTTTTGACTGCTAAGCCAGTCCACGGCGGCCTGCTCGGCTTGCGCCAAGGCCTCCCGACGGCGGGCCTGCTCGGTGCGCAGGGCCGTTTTGGGTTTGCGCCAAGCTTGTTCAAGGGGTGAGATGTCGGGCGAGTAAGGCGTAGCGGCAGGCAGGCGCCGGCCCGTCTCATCGAGAAAGTGCAACCAGCGCGTATCGTAGTGCTGGGCCACGGGTTCGATAAAGTCCCGGCGCTGAGCTACCACGCGAGGCGTGTCGCACTCCTGTGCGGGCAAGCTTTTTTTCGCCGTAAGTCGTGCTCCTTCAGCACCTGCCACAGACAGGTTTAGGCCGCCGTGGGCCTACCGCATCTGGCTAAGCTCGGCCAGGGTAGTCTCGGGGTGCTCGCCCACGTAGGCCACCAGCCCAGTTTGCACTGCGGCAGGCAGGTAGCGCGCCCGGCCGCCACGGGCGGGTTTGGGGCTAGCGAGCTAGTCTGCCGTTCGTGGCGCAACAGCTTTTTGAGAAACGAAACGCGCACCTCAAAGCGGACAGTAATCGCCGCTTAGCGAGCACCCGGCGGGTGGTAGGCCGCCACTACGCGGGTACGTAGAGCAAGCGAATAAGCCGGCACCGCCTTAATCCGTAAGCCGCCTAACAAGGGACAAGTGGTTCACGAAACCGCTATATTTCGGATGGGCCAATAGTATGCTTACGACAATCAGGGTTTAAGTATCTGTACGCTACACACTCAGCTAATACCTTTTTTGTCTGCAACAAAAAATCATTTCTTTGATTATTCATTTTTCAACTCTTAAATAGTTAGGCTTTAATTGTAACCACTTGCCAGAGGCAACCTTTTAAAAATTCAATAAACTGCCTTTTGCCACAAGTCAAGTGTAGCTACCAATAGATACCCACCCAACGCCCGCGCCCGCTCCTACGTTAAGCAGCACATGACAAAAGCCGTTTTCATTGCCACCGCTGAGCCCTACAGCGGCAAGTCGCTTGTGTTGCTGGGGCTGGTGAATATGCTGCTCGGGCAGGCCCGCAAAGTGGGTTATTTCAAGCCGATTATCGACCACGACCCGGCCACCGAAACCGATTCGCGGCTGGCCACCATCACGAGCTATTTCAAGCTGGCGCTGACGCCGGCCGATACCTACGCATACACCCGCCCCGAGGCCCTGCGCCTGCTCGAAACCGGCGCGCTCGGCGAGCTCATTGACACGGTTATTCGCAAGTTCAAGCACTGCGAAGACACCTACGATTTTACGGTGGTAGAGGGCAGCGATTTTGTGGGCACGGGCACGGCCATCGAGTTTGATGCCAACCTGTCGATTGCTAAAAACCTGGGTGTGCCGGTCATTTTAGTGGTATCGGGCGAGGGCAAAAGCACGGCCCAGGTCATCAGTTCGGTGCTGACGCTGCTGCGCAACTTTGAGGCCCGCGAGGTGCCCGTGCTGCTGGCCGTGGCCAACCGCATTGCCCCCAATCAGGTCGAGGATGTGCGGGCGCTGTTGCGCGCCCAGCTGCCGGCCGAGGTGCTGCTCGCCGTCATCCCCAGCGATGCCAACCTGCTGCACCCCACCATGCGCGAGATTCAGGCGGGCTTGGGTGGCAAGCTACTCTTTGGGGAAAGCGGCCTAGGCAACCAGGTCGATAACTACGTCATTGGGGCGATGCAGGTGCCCAACTTCCTCAACTATCTCAAGGAAAACGTGTTAATCGTGACGCCCGGCGACCGGGGCGACATTATTGTGTGCGCCTTGCAGGCCAATTTATCGGCGAGCTACCCGCGGGTGGCGGGCATCGTGCTCTCGACCGGCTCGGAGCCCGACGAGCCGGTGCGCCGCCTGCTCGAAGGCCTACCCAACGTGGTGCCCATCCTGGTGGTACCCACCGGCACCTTTGAAACCACGACCCGCGTGGGGGCCATTCGGTCACGCATTTCGGCCGACAATCCGAAGAAAATTCAGCTGGCCATCAGCACCTTCGAGCGCTACGTAGAGGTGCGGGCCTTGGAGGAAAAGCTGGTCAGCTTCCAGCCCGAAGGCCTCACGCCGCACATGTTTCAGTACAGGCTGCTGCAATGGGCCAAGCGCCAGCGCCGCCACATTGTGCTGCCCGAGGGCAACGACGACCGCATCTTGCGGGCGGCGGCCCTGCTGCTGCACCAGGACATCGTGGACCTCACCATTTTGGGCGACCCGGCCCAGGTGGCGGCCTCTATCAAGCGCCTGGGCCTCAACATGCCCGCCGAGCACCTGCGCATCGTGGACCCCGTGAACTCGGCGCAGTACGCCGACTACGTGGAGACATTTTATGAGCTGCGCCAAACCAAGGGCGTGAACCAGGATATGGCACGCGACCTGCTGCGCGACGTGTCCTATTTCGGCTCGATGATGGTGTACAAGGGCCACGCCGACGGTATGGTGTCGGGGGCGGTGCATACCACGCAGCACACGATTCGGCCGGCGTTGCAGTTCATCAAAACCAAGCTGGGCGTGTCGGTGGTATCGTCGGTGTTTTTCATGTGCCTGCCCGACCGCGTGGCCGTATTCGGCGACTGCGCCGTGAACCCCAACCCCACCGCCGAGCAGCTGGCCGAAATCGCCATTTCGTCGGCCGAAAGCAGCCGCGCCTTTGGCATCGAGCCTCGCGTGGCCATGCTTTCGTACTCGTCGGGCACCTCCGGCGCGGGCGCCGATGTAGAAAAGGTGCGCCAAGCCACCGAGCTAGTGCGCCAGCTCCGGCCCGACCTCAAGGTGGAAGGCCCCATCCAGTACGACGCGGCCGTGGACCCGCTGGTGGGCCGCCAAAAGCTGCCCGATTCGGAGGTGGCCGGCCAAGCCAGCGTGCTCATCTTCCCCGACCTGAATACCGGCAACAACACCTACAAAGCAGTGCAGCGCGAGACCGGCGCACTGGCCATCGGCCCCGTCTTACAGGGCTTGAATAAGCCGGTGAATGACTTGAGCCGCGGTTGCACCGTGGACGACGTATTTAATACGGTGGTCATTACGGCCATTCAAAGCCAGCAAGGGTAGATTTAGTCAGAAACCCAAAAACCGTCATGCTGAGCGAAGCGCAGCGTAGTCGAAGCATCTCTATCGGTGAACTAACTCCTCACGTGGGCAATGAAGCGGTAGAGATGCTTCGACTACGCTCAGCATGACGGGCGTTTTTAAGTACATATTATGAATATTCTCGTCCTCAACTCCGGCAGCAGCTCCATCAAATACCAGCTTTTTCGCTGGCCCGACGAGCGGCCCGCGTGCAGCGGGCTGGTCGAGCGCATCGGCTCGGAGCAGGCCACTATTACCCACAAGGTTTTTGGGGCCGAAACGCCTCCTACCGAGTTGCGCGCCACCCTGCCCCTCCCCGACCACGAAGCCGGCCTGCTCGAAGTCGTGCGCCTGCTCACCACCGGGCCAGAAGCCGTGATTCAGGCCCCAGCCGAAATCGACTTGGTGGGGCACCGCGTAGTCCACGGCGGCGAATCTTTTACTAAGGCGACCCTTATCAACGACGATGTAAAGGCCGAAATCAGGCGGCTTTTTGGCCTGGCCCCGCTGCACAACCCGGCCAACTACGACGGCATTGAAGTAGCGGAACGAGTGTTTCCGCAGGCACAGCAAGTGGCGGTGTTCGACACGGCTTTCCACCAGACTTTGCCCGAAAAGGCGTTTCGCTACGCGCTGCCCACGGCGCTGTACACCGAGCAGCGCATCCGGCGCTACGGCTTCCACGGCACCAGCCACCAGTACGTGGCAGCGCAGGCGGCGGCTTTTTTAGAAAACCCCGATGCCAAGCTCATCACCATTCACTTGGGCAACGGGTGCAGCATGGCGGCCGTGCGCGGCGGCAAGTCCCTGGATACCAGCATGGGCTTCAGCCCGCTGGCGGGCCTCGTGATGGGTACCCGCTCGGGCGACATTGACCCGTCGGTGCTGCTGCACCTGCTCGGGCCGCTGGGCTATTCGGGCGCGCAGGTCAATAACCTGCTCAACAAAGAAAGCGGTATGCTGGGTCTGGCCGGTTCGAACGACATGCGCGACGTCAGCGCCGCGCTGGCGGCCGGCGATGCCAACGCTGCCTTGGCCTACGACCTCTACGCCTACCGCATCCGCCAGTATATCGGGGCCTACGCCGCCGTACTCAACGGGCTCAATGCCATCATCTTCACCGCTGGCGTGGGCGAAAACGACGCCCTGGTGCGCAGCAAAGTCTGCCAGGACATGGACTTCTTCGGCCTAGCGCTGGACGAAACAAAAAACCAGCAGCGCCAGCCCGGCCTGCGCGACCTCAGCGCGCCGGGTTCGCGGGCGCGCATCTTGGTCGTGCCGACCAATGAGGAACTGGAAATAGCGCGGCAGTGCGCGGAGTTGGTGGGATGAGCGTCAATTCGCTGCTAACGCCCCAGGAGGCGCGGACGCGAAAGCATTTGCGGGGAAGTAAATACGGCCACGCGAACAAAAGAGGGGTATCGGCACAAAATTGTGCTGATACCCCTCTTTTGTTCGCGTGACTTCTCTTTAACGTCTATGGCTTTCTGCTGTGCTGATATTTTGAGTTTGGTCAGCTTGAAAAAAGCCAAATAACCAACCAAAGTAAAATATTAGCTCTCACGTTCAATATTATCTCGTCTGGCCGAACTACTACTGATAAGCGATTTGTTGCTGGTGATTGTTCCGTCTGCCAGCATAGCAGAAAATCGCTGTTAACAGCAGCAGTAACACGCTTATTTCTCTATTTTCTTACCTTCTTTGAATGTTTCCACTAAATAAATTTTTCCTTCCTCAGTATAATAATTGACTGTACCATCTCCGTTCTTCAAACTTCCGCTACCTCTTTGATTACCTTTTGAATCAAAGGCACCAACAACATTCATCAGCAATCCCTTTTTATACTGCTTTTCAATCCATATCTGTCCATTATTATAGTAATATCTATAATTACCATCTACAAGCCCCATGTTATAAATAAAACTTTCTTGCACTTTACCACTTAGGTAATAAGTTTGATATAAGCCATTCAAGGTGTCGTTTGCAAAACCGTGTTCTAATTCCAATTTGCCATCTGGATATAAATAAGTGTGCCTACCTACTCTCAGGTCATTTTGATATAAGCGGGTTCCATAAAGTTGTCCCGCTTCGTAGTAACTTTTTACTTCACCTTCTAACTTGTCTGAAACAAAGCGTCCCTCTACACCAATGCGCCCACTTGGAAAATAATATGCAAAGGCTCCGTCTTTTTTTCCTTTTACAAAAGAGACTTGCTTTTGTAAAACTTGTCTAAATGATTTATCTTCTAATGTATAAAATACCCAAACACCTTCTCTTTTATTATCAATAAACCTACCTTCACCATACAAAATAAAATTACCAAATATTTGCTTTGGTTTGCGTTCTCTCATTATATATACAAAATCATTTGACACTTCGTAGTCTTTCCATTGTCCTTGCCGTAACTTATTATTATCCTCTTTGCCTTCTGGCCTAAAATGTTTATTCGAATAGCCACTTTTCATGTAGTTATTCATAATGCTATCCTTGACGAATGTCAACTGTTGACTATGAGCAGAAGCCAATGGCACAATCAAAATGAGGCTTAGGAATGGCTTCATATAATGTTGCTGCTAACATCCAGATACCCGATACTGAAATTTTCCTTAATAGCGGGTATCCACTTATCGAGGTCGGGTTTACGCTACAAAGTACTGCACACACCACTACACCAACTGGCTGCACCCCCGAATATCCGAATTATCGAGCCGCCCGAGCACCTCAAACGCGCCATTGGCGTGGCGGCGGGCCAGGTCTTTGGTTTCGATAAAAGCGCAGGAATCGACGTTGGCCAAATCAATGACGTTGATGGCGCCGTCGGCCCGGTTTTCCCCTACCGAAAACGGGTCGGCGGGGTCGCGTAGCAGCACTTGCAGCTGCGGCGGGGCGTAGAAGAGGCCCTCGCCGGGCGAGTAGGCTTGGCCTAGCAGTTCGGTCATGCCGTACTCGGAGTGGATGGGCGCGGGGCCGAATGCCTGCTGCAACTCCTCGTGCAGTTCTTCACGAATCATCTCGCGGCGGCGGCCTTTCATGCCCCCCGTTTCGAGCACCGTAATGCCTTGCAGCTCGGGCGCGGCACCGACCTCGGCGGCCAGGTCGAGCAGGGCGTAGGTTACGCCGAAAAGCATGACGCGGCGGCCGGGTTCGCGCTTGGCTTCGGCCAGCGCTCGTAACAAGCCGGCGTGGTCGCGCAGGAAAAACGCCTCCTGCCTCTGACCCGAGCGCTGGGCAAAATCGGCTACCATGGCCACTAAAGACGACTCGCCTTGCTCCAGGTACGAGGGCAGCAGGCCCAGAAAAATCCAGCTAGTCATTGGCCCATAAGTCGCTTCGAAAATACGAGCCGCGTTGGCGCGGTAGAGGGCGGGCTCGCGCACGAGGTGGCGGCTGCGCTGCTGAAGCGTGGTGCCGCTGCTACGGAAAACCTCCTGCGGCTCCCAGGCGGCGGGGTCGGTACGCACGTCGTGGGTTTTGAAAAACTCGATGGGCAAAAACGGCACGTCGGCCACGCGGCGCACCTGCGCGGGCTGGCAGCCCAGCGCGGCCAAATAAGCGGCGTAGGGCGGGCAGCGCATAGCTTGGTACTGAAACAATTGGAGGGCAGCGGCCTCGGCCGTGGCGGCCGTGAGGGCGGGCAGCTGCCGCAGGTACTCTTCGCGGAAACTCATAGGGGACAACCGGGGTTAACTAGGCGCACAACAAGCAGCCGGGGCACAACGTTAGCAGGTAGCGTATATTCGGGCCCGGCGCTGGGGCCTCTCCTTTTACTATATTTTTGCGTATGAATTTGTTTCGACTAGCCCAAAAAGCCGGGTTGCTGAGCCTAGCGGTAGTGGGCTTCACCAGCTGCCTCAGCGAGCCGAGCTACCCCAATACGCCCGAAATTTCGTTTGAGCGCATCGACCGCACGCGTTACAACACCTCGGCAACTGGCATCGTAGACTCGATATTCATTACCGTCAATTTTAAGGATGGCGATGGCGACCTGGGCCTCTCCAACACCGAGGCCACGAACGCGCCCTTTGGCAGTTCCTCGGCCCCGTACCGCAACCACATCGTAACGCCTTTTATCCTGAATACCGCCACGGGGCGCTACGATTCGGCCCGTAGCGTGTACCCATACCTACCCAAAAACTCCTATTACAGCACGTTCGACCACATCTCGACTACCACCGACAACCGGGCGTCACCCTTGCGCGGCACGCTCACTCGGCGGTACGGGTTTTCGCTGGGCTCGCCTTTTCTGAACCCGCAATACACGCCCACCGCTACCAGCCAGCAAGTGAAGTTCACCATCAGCATCTTCGACCGGGCCAAGCACCAAAGCAACGAGGTAGAAACCACGCCAATTACCATTGCCCGCTAAGGCAGCTTTTTGGCCCAAAAAGGCCCGCGACTTCACCGAAGTCGCGGGCCTTTTTAGTACTTTCAAGGCTAATAAATAGCCGGGAATTTGGCCGGGTCTACCTCACGCAGCATGTCGTACACCATGTCAAATACGTCTTCCGCGCTGGGTTTGCTGAAGTAGTCGCCATCCGAGCCGTAGGGTGGGCGGTGAGCCTGAGCGGAAATGCAACGTGGGGCCGAGTCGAGCAGCTGGTAGGCATTTTGATTGTCGAGCACCTGCTGCATCATGTAGGCGGTAGCGCCGCCGGGCACGTCTTCGTCGGCAAAAACCACGCGGCCGGTTTTGCGCAGGCTGTCGGCAATGAGCTGGTCGGTATCGAAGGGCAGCAAGGTTTGTACGTCAATCACCTCGACCGAAATACCAGCCTCGGCCAGCTGGGCGGCAGCATCGAGCACGATGCGGCACATCGAGCCGTAGGTCACCACCGTAATATCGTCGCCCTGGCGCAGCACCTCGGGGCGGCCCAGTGGCAGCGTAAACTCGCCGATGTTGGCGGGCAGCTTTTCCTTGAGGCGGTAGCCATTCAGGCACTCAATCACGATGGCTGGCTCGTCGCTGCGCAGCAGCGTGTTGTAGAAGCCCGCCGCCTGGGTCATGTTGCGCGGCACGCATAGGTGCATGCCCCGAATGGCCCCCAATATCATCTGAATCGGCGAGCCCGAGTGCCACACGCCCTCCAGGCGGTGCCCCCGCGTACGCACGATAAGGGGGGCTTTTTGGCCGCCCTTGGTACGGTATTGCAGGGTGGCGAGGTCGTCGCTCAATATCTGGATGGCATACAGCAGATAGTCAAGGTATTGGATTTCGGCAATGGGCCGCAGCCCACGTAGTGCCGTGCCGATGCCTTGCCCAATAATCGTGCATTCACGGATGCCGGTATCGGTCACGCGCAACGCACCAAACTGCGTTTGCAGGCCCGCGAAGGCTTGGTTTACGTCGCCGATGTGGCCCACGTCTTCGCCAAAAGCCAGCACGCGCGGGTCACGCTCAAAGTTGGCCCGAAAGCAGGCTTGCAGCACCTCGCGGCCATCGACCTGGGGCGCGTCGGCGGTGTACTCGGCGGGCACTTCCTCAATGTTGCCCACGGCCTCGTCGCTCTGGCTGAAGAGGTAGGAGTTGTACTGGTCAGCACTTTGGGCGAGGCACTCTTCGAGCAGGCGCTGGGCGGCGCGGCGGCCGGCGGTGGGCCGGTTGCCGCGCACCTGGCGCAGGGCCTTGCGCAGCGTCCGCACAATGTCGGCCCGAATGGGTGTCACATTGGTTTGCAGGCCATTGACCAGCTCGGCGAGTTGGTGCTCGGTACCCGTGTCGGCCACCAGCTGGTTGAGCACTTTTACCGCCGCGTCGCGCTCCTCTTGAATGGGATTGAAGTACGCGGCCCAGGCGGCGGTGCGCGCCTGCTTGATAACGGCGGCGGCGTCCGTCTCGATTTGGGCCAGCTCGTCTTCGCCCGCAATGCTTTCGGTGAGCAGCCACTCGCGCATCTTGGTCAGGCAGTCGTACTGCTCCTCCCAACTCAGGCGCTCCTTGGGCTTGTAGCGCTCGTGCGAGCCGCTGGTGCTGTGGCCCTGCGGCTGGGTTACTTCGGTTACGTGCAGCAAAACGGGCACGTGCGCGGCCCGGCAGATAGCGGCGGCTTTTTGGTAAGTGTCGAGCAGGGCCGGATAGTCCCAGCCGCGCACCACGTAGATTTCGAAGCCCTCCTGGCCAGGGCCTTCGCGCTGCAAGCCGGCCATGAGGGCCGAAATACTTTGCTTAGTGGTCTGGTATTCGGCGGGCACCGAGATGCCGTAGTGGTCGTCCCACACGCTTACCAGCATCGGTATTTGCAGCACGCCAGCGGCATTTAGAGCCTCGAAAAACATGCCTTCCGAGGTGCTGGCATTGCCGATGGTGCCAAAGGCAATTTCGTTGCCATTCACCGAAAAGTCGGTGAACTGGTGCAACTCGGGGTTTTGGCGATAGAGCTTGCTGGCGTAGGCCAGGCCCACAAGGCGGGGCATCTGGCCGGCGGTGGGCGAAATATCGGCCGAGGAGTTCTTATTGGCCGTCTGCGACTTAAACTTGCCATCCTCGTCGAGCAGGCGGGTGGCGAAGTGGCCGTTCATGCAGCGGCCGGCGGTGGCGGGCTCAGCCTCCACATCGGGCGTGGCGTAGAGCTGGGCAAAGTATTGCTGCCAGGTCAGCTCGCCGATGGCCACCATAAAGGTTTGGTCGCGGTAGTAGCCGGCGCGATGGTCGCCAGCCCGAAAGGCGCGGGCCATAGCCAGCTGGGGCAGCTCTTTGCCATCGCCAAAAATACCGAATTTGGCCTTGCCCATGAAGACCTCGCGGCGGCCGGCCAGCGAGGCGTGGCGACTTTCCCAGCCCAGGCGGTAGTCGTTGAGAATGTCGGCTTTGGTGAGGGCCAGCAGCGCGGGGGCTTCGGTAGCAGCAAGCAGGGGCACGGACATAGGCGGAGCAAGGTTGAAGTAAACGGGTGGGCACTGGGTAGAATGGTGCTGCAAAGGTACGAAAAGCACTGTGGCGAGGCTTATCTTTGAGTTTCGCGCCGGGCTCCAGCCGGGCGCAATGGCCCGGCAGCCAGGCTTTTCCCGCTGACGCAAACGGGCTCTTTTTACTGTACCTAATTTGCCAAGCCGAAGCTTGGCACTCTTGCTATGCGCATCGTTTCTACCCTTGTTTTCTGCTTGTTGACCCTGGCGGCGCGCGCCCAGGGCGTGCTCACGTTCGAGCGCACCGACCACGATTTTGGCAAGGTGCCCGAGGGCACAATGGCCACCTACGAGTTCAAGTTTAAGAATACCGGCAACCAGCCCATTGTGATTGCCAACGCCCAGGCCAGCTGCGGCTGCACTACCCCCGACTGGACCAAAACGCCCATTATGCCCGGCAAAATGGGCATGATTAAGGCCGTGTACAACAGCGCCGGCCGCCCCGGCGTGTTCGCCAAAACCGTGACCGTGAGCAGCAATGCCACCGAAACCAGCAAAGTCCTGAGCCTGAAAGGCACGGTGCTGACTAAAGAGGAAATCCGGGCTACGCTCACGCCTGCCCAGCTCGCCGCCTCGCCCCGCCTGGTGCTCGAGCGCAGCAGCTACGACTTCGGCCGCGTGGAGGTGGGGCAGTCGCCCATCGCCCGCATTGGCGTCAAAAACACTGGCCCCAAAGACCTGGTATTGAGCACCATCACGGCGCCTTGCTATTGCGTGGGCTACCGCACGGCGCCCGCGCCCATCAAGCCTGGCCAGAGCGCCATCATCGAGCTGGTGTACTCGCAGCGCACCGTGGGCGCCGATACCCAGGAAATCAAGCTGGCCTCCAACGACCTGAACGGCGACGCCAAGCTCACGCTGAAGGCTACGGTAGTGAAGGATTTGGTGCCGACTAGCCTAGTGAAGGAAAGCGGCTCGTCGGTGCCGTTTAAGTAGGAGTCACCTACCTGCTTTTTTGCCCGCAAAATCTACCCTTGCAGCCCACTGATTGCCCCGCTCCCACCCGCATGGAATACGCTCAAACCAACTATCCGCCGCAGTTTAAGCGGTATTGCAAGACGCTGGCGCTGCCTGCCGATGCGGCGCTCATCGAGCAGTACCGACGGGCGCACGCGCCAGATGCCGTATGGCCAGAAATAAACGAGGGGCTGCGCGCAATCGGGGTACTATGCATGGAAATATACCTAGCAGGCCAGCAGCTATTTATGCTTATGGATACCGTGCCCGACTTCGACCACGACCAGGCGATGGCGACGCTGGCCACCCTACCCCGACAGGCTGAATGGGAAGCCTTTGTAGCGCAGTTTCAGCAAACGCCGGCGGGCAGCACATCCGACCAAAAGTGGCAACTGATGGAGCGCATCTACGAGCTATAACGTAGCGCGCTTACCTAGCTTGTGCATTTGGCTTATAGAGCCATATTATACAAGAAGCTTCTTTTTGAAAACGAAAAGCGCCGTCTAACTAACGGCGCTTTTCGTTTTAATCGATAATTAATGTAGGTACACTATTTTTGCAATTCACTTTACCTGCTCGCTTATGAATCCCTATTCAGCGGCCACCCCGGCCACGCCCTATACCGCACCAGCCGGCACCGGCATCGGCCACGTGCATTTGCAAGTAACGGACCTCGACCGGGCTTTGCAATTTTATAATGGCCTACTGGGCTTTGAGGTGATGATGAACGTGGGCACGGCCGCCTTTTTGTCGGCGGGCGGCTACCACCACCACATCGGGCTCAATACCTGGCACAGCCGGGGCGGGCGGCCCGCCCAGCGCGAGGGCATGGCGGGGCTCTACCACGCGGCTATTCTGTACCCCACACGGGCCGAGCTAGCCGCCATCGTGAAGCGCTTGCTGCAAGCTGGCTACCCGCTGCGCGGGGCCTCCGACCACGGCGTGAGCGAGGCCATCTACCTCGACGACCCCGACGGCAACGGCCTGGAGCTGTATTGGGACCGGCCGCGGGCCGAATGGCCCACCACGCCCGAGGGCGAGCTTACCATGTACACGCACCCGCTCGACATGCAGGGGCTGCTAAAGCTGGCCGAGTAGGGTTCGTTGCGCGGGCTTTGTAGTCCGCGTTTTGCCTCGCAGAATAGACGCGGACTACAAAGTCCGCGCTACCTCGGGCGTATCTTCGCGGCAGGTTTTTGTCACCTTCTCCTCTCCTCCTTTTTATGATTATCGGCGTTCCAAAAGAAATCAAAAACAACGAAAACCGCGTGGGCCTGACGCCCGCCGGCGTAGCCGAGCTGCGCAAGCACGGCCACTCGCTGTTCGTGCAAGCCAGCGCGGGCGAAGGCTCGGGCTTTGCCGACAGCGAGTACGAAGCGGCGGGCGCCACGATGCTCTCCACCATCGCCGACGTGTACAAGCAGTCGGAGATGATTATCAAGGTGAAGGAGCCGATTGCCGAGGAGTATCCGCTCATCAAGGAAAACCAGCTGCTATTCACGTACTTCCACTTTGCCAGCGGCGAGGAATTGACCCACGCCATGATAGAGCGGAAGGCTATTTGCCTGGCCTATGAAACCGTGGAGCTGCCCTCGCGGGCGCTGCCGCTGCTCATTCCGATGAGCGAAGTAGCCGGCCGCATGGCCCCGCAGGAAGGTGCCAAATACCTCGAAAAACCGCTCAAAGGCCGCGGCATTTTGCTGGGCGGCGTGCCCGGCGTGAAGCCCGCGCACGTGCTGGTGCTGGGTGCCGGTATCGTGGGCACGCAGGCCGCTAAGGTGGCCGCCGGCCTCGGCGCGCAAGTAACGGTAATGGACATTAACCTGAACCGCCTGCGCGAGCTCGACGACTTCATGCCCAAAAACGTGGTGACGCAGTACTCGAACGAGTATAACATCCGCGAAGCCATCAAAACCACCGACCTCGTGGTGGGTGCGGTACTGATTCCGGGCGCGAAAGCCCCGCACCTCATCACCCGCGACATGCTCAAGACCATGCGCCCCGGCACCGTGCTCGTGGACGTGGCCGTGGACCAGGGCGGCTGCATCGAAACCTGCCGCCCCACGACTCACGAAAACCCGACCTTCATCATCGACGACGTGGTGCACTACTGCGTGGCCAACATGCCCGGCGCGGTGCCCTACACCTCGACCCTGGCCCTCACCAACGCCACCCTGCCCTACGCCGTGAAGCTCGCCAACCTCGGCTGGCAGGAGGCGTGCCGCCGCGACCCGGCGCTGCGCCTCGGCCTCAACGTGGTGCACGGCGATGTGGTGTACCAAGGCGTAGCCGAAGCCTGGGGCCTGCCCCTCGTGGACGTAGAAACCGTGCTGGAAGCCGCTGCGGTGTAGCGTGTTGCGCGGACTTTGTAGTCCGCGTTCAACTGCACGTTAGTAAACGCGGACTACAAAGTCCGCGCAACGTAAAAAGGCCTGCCGGACGCTTGTTCGGCAGGCCTTTTTTTAGGCTTCTACGGCTTGGCCCATAATCTTCTTGCGGTGGTTGAGGCCCCACTCGCGCAGGGCAAAAATAACGGGGTCGAGGCTGTCGGCGTAGGGCAGCACCTCGTAGGTCACGAGCACGGGCGGGCCTTCCTGCACGGTGCGCCGGATGAGCTGGTGCTGCTCCAGGTCCTTTAATTCCTTAGCCAGCACCTTCGATGAAATGCCGGGCACGCTGCGCTCGATATCGCGAAAGCGCTGGTGACCAGTGGCCAGCGCCACTAGTATCATAAGTTTCCACTTGCCGCTTACTACGTCGAGGGCGTCGCGCAGCGAAGGGAGCGTGGTGAGGCAGTGCCCCATGCTGATGGGTGGCATAGTGGGGGTGGTTACGTGGAGGTGAGCGCTTACCTGGAGGTAGCTGCTCACTTTTGGTAAGCAAAGATAACGACCTTTGTAGCGTCATCGAGCCAAAGGCTTTTCGGCCAAGCCAGTGCCGCTTTTTTCAAAAAACCGGGGATTTAGGACCCCACACTTTCTAAATTACCATGAGCAATATCCTCGTAACCGGCGCTACCGGCGGCCTCGGCAAGGCCGTAGTCGAAAATTTATTGAAAACTACCAGCCCCAGCCAGATTTCAGTGCTGGTGCGTGACCCCTCCAAAGCCGCCGACCTGCAAGCCCAGGGCGTAACGCTCAAGCAGGGCGACTACAACGACTACGCCTCGTTGGTAGCCGCGTTTGCGGGCATCGACAAGCTGTTTTTGGTGTCGGGCAATGACATTCCCAACCGCGTGCCGCAGCACACCAACGCCATCAACGCCGCCAAAGAAGCTGGCGTACAGCACGTAGTGTACACCAGCTTCCAGCGCAAAACGGAGGACGGCTCGTCGGCCGCCGCGTTTGTGGCCGAGGCCCACCTGGCCACCGAAAAGCTGCTCAAAGAGTCGGGCTTAGCCTACACCATTCTCAAAAACGCGCTGTACTTGGAGGTACTGCCGCTGTTTATGGGCCCGGTCCTCGAAACCGGCACTATCTACCTGCCCGCCGGCGAGGGCAAGGTGCCCTACGCGAGCCGCGCCGACATGGGCGCCGCCGGGGCAGCCGTGCTCACCGGCACCGGCCACGAAAATCAGAGCTACGACATTGCCAACGATACGTCGTATTCCTTCCACGACATCGCCAAGATACTGAGCGACTTATCGGGCAAAACCATCCAGTACGTTTCGCCCGATGCCGAGGCATTCGGCACGGCCCTCACGGCCGCGGGCGTACCCGCCGGAGCCATCCAGATGACGGCCGGCTTCAGCGTGGCCATCGCGCAGGATGAGTTTGACTTCCCTTCCTCAACCCTGGAAAAGCTAATCGGCCGCAAGCCCGAGTCGGCTGCCGAGTTTTTGAAGGCGGCTTACAAGCTGTAATCTTGTTATTGAAGCAAGGGCAAGCAAGAAACGTTTGTCATGCTCATCTAGTGTCCACGCAGTGAAGCATCTCTACCGCACCGTTCGGATTCGTCCAACGGTGCGGTAGAGATGCTTCACTGCGTGGACACTAGATGAGCATGATAACGTTTTCTAGAGCTTGTGAAATTGGCATTACTCGGCCAGCCGAAACGGTACGATGCGCTGCCGCTGCGTGCCCAGCTCGCCGATGCTCATTTCTACCACATCGCCGGCTTGCAAAAACTGTGGCGGGTGCAGCCCCACGCCCGAGCCAGCCGGGCTCCCCGTGGTAATGATGTCGCCGGGCAGCAGCGTCATAAACTCGCTCACGTAGCTGATGAGCTTGGGCAGGGCAAACAGCATGTCAGCCGTGGTACCATTTTGCCGCATTTCGCCATTGACGGTGAGCCAGATGGGTAGGTTTTGCGGGTCGGGCACGTCGGCGGCGAGTGTGAGGTAGGGGCCGACGGGCGCGAAGGTATCGGCGCTTTTGCCCTTGGTCCACTGCCCGCCGCGCTCCAGCTGGAAGGCCCGCTCGCTGTAGTCGTTGAGCAGGGTGTAGCCGGCCACGTAGCCGAGCGCCTCGGCCTCCGGCACGTAGCTGGCGCGGCGGCCGATGACGAACGCCAGTTCGGCTTCGTAGTCGAGCTTGGTGGCATTGCGGGGCAGCATCACCTCATCGGTGGGCCCACAAATAGCGGAGGGCGCTTTCAGGAAAAACACTGGCTCGGTGGGCGTGCCCAGGCCGGTTTCGGCCCCGTGCGCGCGGTAGTTGAGGCCGATGGCAATAAGCTTAGATGGCCGCCCCACGCAGGGGCCGAGCCGGGTACCGGCCGGTACTTCGGGGCACGCGGCGGCCTGGGCGTCGAGCCAAGTGGCGAGGCGCAGGAGGCCATCGGTGGCAAAAAACTTCTCGTCGTAGTCCTCCCCAAAAGCCGACACGTCGAGCGATTGGCCGGCTGTCGTCAGCACGCCCGGTTTTTCCTGGCCGGCGGGGCCAAAGCGAAATAATTTCATACCCTTACTACGGCTGTTGGGCGCGGCAGTAGGCCAAGGCCCAGCCCAAACGGCTGCTTAGCCGGCCGCCGCTTCCGCATAGGTCGGGATTTCGGCTAGCCGCTCATTCACGCCGCGCTCAAAATCGACGCGCCAGCAGTAGTGCACTAAGCCATTGGTCAGCAACAGGTAAGGTGCCCGCATCGTCTGGTTGTAGGTGGCTACCTGCTGGGCCACGGCGGGCGTAATGGGCACGCTGGGCCGCTTGCACTCGACTAGCAGCAGCGGGCGGCCGTCGGGGCCGAGGGCCACGAGGTCGGTGCGCTTTTGGCGCTGGTTGTAGCGGTGGCCGCGCTCCAGGCTGAGCAGGCCGCGGGGGTAGCCGAGGTGCGCCAGCAGGTAGTGCGCCATGTGCTGGCGCACCCACTCTTCGGGGGTCAGCACCACGTACTTGCGGCGCAGCTCATCCCAGATTTCCGGGATGTTTGCGGAATTTTGCCTAATTTTGTGGTCGAAAGGCGGCAGGTCGAGCACTTGCATCACCTCCAAAGGTATGGGTTTGGCTGTCGCATTTCGCCTGGGTTTCGTACCCATCGCGCCGCCATACCCCACCGGGTAGGCGGCTTTTTTGTTTTGGATTGTTGAATTGTCGGATGGTTTTATGGCTGAATTGCTTTTCAGCTATCCCATTAGACACTCCATTCTCAACAATCCAACCATTTGACAATTCAACAATCCAACCATACACCTCATGAAGACCAAAGAAGACATCGTAAATAACTGGCTACCACGCTACACCGGCGTACCACTGAATGAATTTGGGCAGTACATCCTGCTCACCAATTTCAGCAATTACGTGTACATGTTTGCCGAGCAATTTGGCGTGGAGGTGCGCGGCACCGACAAGCCCATGCAGTCGGCCACGTCGGGCGGCATCACCATCATCAACTTCGGCATGGGCTCGCCGATGGCGGCCACGGTTATGGATTTGCTGTCGGCCATCAAGCCCAAAGCGGCCCTGTTCCTGGGCAAGTGCGGCGGCCTGAAAAAGACCAAATTAGGCGATTTGGTGCTGCCCATCGCAGCCATTCGCGGCGACGGTACCAGCGACGATTACCTGCCCAAGGAAATCCCGGCGCTGCCTTCTTTCCGTCTCCAACGCGCTGTTTCTTCGATGATTAAGAAGCACGAGCTCGACTACTATACCGGCACCGTATACACCACCAACCGCCGCGTGTGGGAGCACGACCAGGAGTTTAAGGATTACCTCAAGCGCGTGCGCGCCCTGGCCGTGGACATGGAAACGGCGACCATCTTCGTGGTGGGCTTCATGAATGATATTCCGCACGGCGCGCTGCTGCTCGTGAGCGACAACCCCATGACGCCCGAGGGCGTGAAAACTGCCGAATCGGACTCGAAAGTGACCACCGATTTTGTGAAGCGCCACCTCATGATTGGCATCGAGTCGCTGCTGGAGTTGAAGAACTCGGGCGAGTCGGTGAAGCACCTGAAATTCGAATAGACCGCAGATTAAAACGGATTTTTCGGATTTAACGGATACGCCCGCCTGCGGCGGGCTGACTGTTTTTTTGCGTGTTTTGGCGAGCCCGTTCCTCTAGTGGGGAACGGGCTTAGTTTTGTCAGTTGAGTTCGCGTCTGAACTTTGCATACTCTTTTGTACCATGCGGCTTTTTTATAAACTTGGCAGTACCCTAGTGGTGGGGATTGCAGTTGGATTGGCTAGTTGCAATCCTCAGCGTGAGGCTGTTGACTTACTCGTAACCAATGCGACGGTTTACACCGTCGATTCTACTTTCAGCAAGGCGCAAGCGTTTGCCATACGCGATGGTAAATTCGTGGCGGTGGGTACTACTGCCGACCTAACAAGCCGCTACCAGCCAGCGCAGACGGTCGATGCGAGCGGGCAGTTTATCTACCCCGGCTTTTATGATGCGCATTGCCACTTCTATCGCTATGCGCTGGGGCTGCGCTCGGCTAACTTGGTGGGCGCCACGTCGTGGGCCGAAACGGTGGGGCGCCTTACGCGGCATCGGCAGCAGCAGCCAACGGCCGCCTGGCTCACGGGCCGCGGCTGGGACCAAAACGACTGGCCCGGCCAGCGCTTTCCGACCAAAGACACACTCGATGTACTGTTTCCCGATGTACCGGTGCTACTGGCCCGCGTGGATGGGCACGCCGCCGTGGCCAACCAAAAAGCCCTCGATTTGGCGGGCGTCACGGCGCGCACCCCCATCAGCGGCGGCGTAATTGGGCACGATGCCCAGGGCCGCCTCACGGGTTTACTGGTCGATAATGCGGTGAAATTGGTGGCCGCCAAAATCCCCGAGCCTAGCCCCGCTGAGGCCGATGCGGCCCTACTGCAAGGCCAGCAAAACTGCCTGGCCGTGGGCCTCACCAGCCTCGCCGATGCGGGCCTCGACCGCGAGAATATCGAGCGCATGGCGGCCTTGCAGAAGGCGAATAAACTGCATTTGCGCCTTTACACCATGCTTAACCCGACGCCCGAAAACAAGGCGTACTACCTGCCAAAAGGGCCGTATTTTAGCGATAACCTCACTATTTCTTCCTTCAAAGTGTACGCCGATGGGGCGCTGGGCTCGCGGGGCGCGTCGCTGCTGGCGCCTTACTCCGACCGGCCCGCTGAGCAGGGTTTTTTGCTCCAAAACCCTGGCTACTACCGCACGTTGGCGAAGGAGCTGGCGGCCACGAAGTTTCAGATGAATACCCACGCCATCGGCGACTCCAGCAACCGGCTGCTACTCGACATCTACGGCGCGGCTTTGCAGGGGCAGCCCGACCGGCGCTGGCGCATCGAGCACGCGCAGGTGGTGAGCCAGGCCGATATGCCCAAATTTGGGCAGTATCACATCGTGCCTTCGGTGCAGCCCACGCACGCCACTTCGGATATGTACTGGGCCGGCGAGCGCCTGGGCCAGCAGCGCCTCACGACCGCCTACGCCTACCAGGAATTGCTGAAGCAGTACGGCCAGGTGGCGCTAGGGTCAGACTTCCCGGTGGAGGATATCAACCCGCTCTATGGCTTCCACGCCGCCGTGGCGCGACAAGATGCCAAGAACTTCCCGGCTGGCGGCTTTCAGATGAGCAACGCCCTCTCCAGGTCCGACGCCCTGCGCGGCATGACGACCTGGGCCGCCCACGCCGCCTTCGAAGACAAGCGCAAAGGCCAGATTAAGCCCGGCATGCTGGCCGATTTTGTGGTGCTGAAAACCGACCTGCTAACCGCACCCAACGAGCAGCTGCGCAACGCGCCCGTGCAGCAAACGTGGATTGGCGGCAAGCGGGTATTTATGCGGAAGTAGCAGTCACAGTGCGGCTGCATGGCAAGCCGCCAGCTAAAAACACGATTGTCATGCTGAGCTTGTCGAAGCATCTCTACCGGATAGCACCCAAACGGTGCGGTAGAGATGCTTCGACAAGCTCAGCATGACAATCGTGTTTTTTACCAAATTACGACTAGCGCTGCGGCGCCTCGTCGGCCGAGCCACCGTAGATGGCGGGCACCGGAATGTCGAGCAGGCGCAGGTACACGCTGAGCTGGCCGCGGTGGTGGATGAGGTGGTTGAGCACCATGGTGCGCACCACGGCCGTGCGGGGCAGTGAAAGCAGCGTTTTGTCGCCGTGCGTGAGGCTCCAGATGTCGTTGAAAGCGTCGTCGCTCACGTCGGCCAGGGCCTTGTGCAGGTTCTCAGCATTGAGGTCGAAACGCGCCAGAACGTCGGCCGCCGTGGCGGGGTTGTCGGGCATCTTATTGGTAGCCAAGTCAAACGCCGTGCCTTGAAGCGACATTTCCAGGTAGCCGACGAGGTTGGCCATGTGGCCGACCAGCGTGCCCAGGGTCATACTTTTGGCGTGGGGCCGCCAGCCAAACTTCTCGGTGGGCACGCGCTCGAGCACGCGGCGCGTAATGGCCAGCTCGTGCTTTAGCTCGTGGCCGAGCGCGGTTTGTAAATTGGGTTGGGGAGGATGAATCATGGCGCAAAGGTCGGGCGCTGGAAGTTGCTTCCGCTGCCCCGGCGCCTGGGCCCTGGCTACCGCCGAGGCGGGCACCCGCCGCTACGGGGCTCGTAGCCCGGCTTTTTACCACGCCGCCTGTGTTACTGCCGCACTACCCGGCGCACCACGGTGCCACCCTGCGCATACTGCACGCGCAGCGCATACACGCCCACCGGCAGCGCGTCGATACTCAGCATCAGGCTTTTGCTACCCGCTGCTACGGGCTGAGTCAGCACCACCCGCCCTACCGCATCGAGCAGCTGCACCTGCTGCGGCTGGGCCTGGGCGGCCAGTGCAATGTGCACTACGGCCTCCGAAGGCACGGGCCAGACAGCTGTGCCGCCTTCTACCTGGGCGGTGGCCTTAGACAAGACGCTGCTATCCAGCATCCGCACGAGGCCGTGCACCGGCGTAGTGCCCGCCTGAGTGAATGACCCCGCCAGCATCAGCGCTCCGTTGGGCTGCACCAGAAAACGTAGCACCTGGTCGCTGGCCAGCGCGGCCCGTGGACCATTAGCCGCCTGATAAGTAGCATCTTGCTGGCCACTGGGCAGCAGCCGGGTAGTGAGCGGGCTGCCCAGCGCGGCTGGGGTGCCCGCCACCAAAAAGCGCCCGTTGGGCTGCCGCCGAAACACTTGAGCCTGTAGGGTGCCCCAGTCGTTTTGCCCGATGCCAGGGCCCGACAAGCCGCGCCCCACGTTGCTATTCCAGGTTCCTAAACGGTAAACATTGTCGTTGGCATCTACTTCCAGCTGGGCAGTGGTCGAGGTAAAGTAGGTAGTGAGCGGCGTATACCCAGGGTCGAGGCTGCCGGTGGGCAGCAGCCGCGCCAGCAGGTGCATCAGAATATAGGAGTTGCCCCCGCCCCCGGTCAAAATCTTGCCATCGGACTGCACCGCAAAGCACAGCGCATGCACCGCCGCCTGCCAGCCGGGCAGGGGCTGCCCGGTGGTGCCGCTCAGCTGGCGCAAACCGGTGGGCGGCGTAACGCCGCCGGACGACCCATAGCTGGGCGCGCTAGGGCTCAGGACCAGCACGTTGCCTCCCGGCAGCAGCGCTACTTGCGACACCGCGAGCGAAGCCAGCGCGGCGGGGACTGGCAGGTTGGCATCGAATGTTGCATCCAGCGTACCAGCCGGTTGCAACCGGCCCACTGCGCGCCGCGAAGCGCCCGCCAGCGAGTCGAAGGCCCCCGCCGCTAGCACCTGGCCATCGGCCTGTAAAGCCAGCGAGTATACGGCCCCATTGGCTTGGCAGGCCGCCGTAAAGGCCGCGTCGAGCGAGCCATCGGCATTGAGTCGGGCCAGGTTGCGGGCCCGCACGCCGTTGATAGTCTTAAAAACCCCGCCAATCACGTATTTGCCATCGGCCTGCTGCACCACATCGTGCACCGTGCCACTGCTGGTGCCATTCAGGATGGCTGGCGGCTGAAACGTGGGGTCGAGCTGGGTATTATTTTGTGCGGCAAGGGGCCGGACCAGCCCCATGCTTAGGCAGCTCACCAGAAGAGTAATCGAAAATTTCATAGCGCCAGAAGTAACGTTGGCTAACGGCCAACTAGTTGATGCGTCGAAATATAGCAATTATTGCTCATTATTTCTTCATCAACTACTTGCTAGCTGCCACTTCGCTAGCGCGGCGTACCAGCTACCGAGGAGGCAGGCGGGGGCGGCAACACACTGCCATTGGCGGGCTCGTCGCGCAGTTTCTTACCGCGCAAAGTCAGCAAAAAGCCCAGCCCTAAAATGAAGAACACGATGAGTGAGAGAATGCTATTGCGCATCGAGCCAGTGATTTGGCCGATGAGGCCGAAAGCAAGCGTACCGATAACGATGCCCAGCTTTTCGACCACGTCGAAAAAACTGAAAAAGGCGGCGTTGTTGGGTGTGTTTTCGGGGATAATCTTGGAGTAAGTGCTACGCGAAAGGCTCTGCACCGCGCCCATCGTGAGACCGATAACGGCGGCCAGTGCGAAGAAGCTCCAGCCCTTTTGCACGAAGTAGCCGGCGATGCAAATGAGCATCCAGATGAATACCGCCCAGCTGAGCGCCCGCGTGTTGCCGATGCGGTCGGAGAGCTTGGCGAAGAGCCAGGCCCCCAAAATGCCGACTATTTGGAGCAGCAGAATGGTAACGATGAGCGACGTGCTATCGAGCTGCAACACCTTGTCGCCGAATATAGTAGCCACGTACATCACCGTTTGCACACCCATGTTATAAGTGAAATAGGCCAGCAAAAAGCGCTTGAGGTTGGGCAGCTGCTTGAGTTGGTCCCAGACCTTGCCCAGCTCGCGGAAGCCGTTTAGCAGCCAGCCATCTTGGCTGGCGGGGGCGTCGGCGGGGCGGCCGGTATCGGGCGGCAGCGTGAAAAAGGGGATTTGGGCAAAGCCCACCCACCACACGCCAGTGAGTAGGAAGCTGATGCGCGTGGCCGTGCCGGTGCTCATGCCAAATAGCGCTACACCCTTGGGCCCACCCGCAATGCTGGGGCCCATAATGATGCCCAGGCAAATAACCAGCAGCACCACCGAGCCGATGTAGCCCATCGAAAAGCCCCGCGCCGAGAGCGAGTCGAACTTCTCTTCGGAGCTAATTTCGGGCAGGTACGAATTATAAAAAACAATAGAGCCCGAAAAGCCCACCGTGGCCGCGATGAAGATGAACGTGCTCAGCGTCAGCGTATCCTTCGTAAACAGAGCCAGGCCCGCGCAGCTCGCGGCCCCGAGGTAGCAGAAGATTTGCAGAAACAGCTTTTTGCGCCCCGAATAGTCGGCCAGCGAGGTGAGGAAGGGGCTCACCAGCGCGATAATGAGGAACGACGCCGAGATGGCGTAGGTCAGCAGCGACGAGCCCGGCACCTGAAAGCCCAAAAAATCGACTACGTCGGTCGGGTTAATTTCCTTGGTTATGCCGCCCCAATAAATCGGGAAAATCGAGCTGGTAATAACAAGCGGGTACACCGAGTTGGCCCAGTCGTAGAAGGTCCAGCCGGTGGTGATGCGCTTATTGTCTTTTTCGACGGCCGGCGCGGCGGTAGCAGTGGGAGTCATGCGGAAAGTAAAATTGGCAGCTGCCAAGATACGGAGCGCAGCCGCGGTACCCAGGTGCGTACCGTTAAGGTAACATACCAGCTTGGCGGGCGCCGCCGCGACCTGAGATACTCGAAACCAAGGACCAGCCAGTATTTTGGTTGCGCGGGCGATAAGGAACGGGAGCCCAATTATTTGGCAACAATATCCTATTGATTTGTACATTAGCTGTCGTTCCCACTCCTACGCTTCCTGTTCGTGTTATCCTCTTCTTCCGGCAAGTATGCTTCCTATTCGGATGCGGACCTGCTTGCTGCCCTTCGCACCGACGACCAAGGCAGCTTTGCCGAAATCTACCAGCGCTACTGCTACCAGCTCTTTACCGTGGCCTACCGAAAGCTGAAGAGCCGCGAAACGGCCGAGGAACTCGTGCAGGACTTGTTCGAAAACCTCTGGAACCGGCGCGCCAGCCACGAGATTCAGCAGCTGGCGCACTACCTGTTTTCGGCGCTGCGCTACCGCATTATCAACTACGTAAAGGCGCAGCAGGTGCGGGCGGGCTACGAGCTGTATTGCCGCCTCGCCGCCTCAGAGGCCGATAGCAACACCGAAGACGCCCTGGCCCTGAACGAGCTGCGCACCGCACTACTCGCCAGCGTGCGTAAGCTGCCCGCCAAAACCCGCGAGATATTTCAATTGAGCCGGCTGGAGCAGTACTCGGTAGCCGAGATTTCGGGCCGCGTCAACCTCTCAGAAAAGACTGTGGAGTACCACCTCACCAAATCGCTCAAGCTGCTACGCAGCTACCTACGCGACTTTTTGGTGCTGGTCGTGGCGGGGTTCTGGTATTGGTAGTACCCATACTTGTTATTTTCTGGTTGATTAAAAAACGTTGGTCATGCTGAGCGCAGCGAAGCATCTCTACCGCACCATTCGGGCGCTGACCAGTAGAAACGCTGCGTTGCACTCAGCATGACAACTGGTTTTCAGGCAAGACCATTGAGCATAAAATGCTGGCTTTCTGAATATAAAGAAGAATACCTGATTTTTTAATAAAAAAATCCACGGTCAGTTTAGGGATAGCGGCGAGTTGGTTGACTTGTTAACTAGACGCCCACCTACCCTACCTGCCCTACCCGTGACGGAAGCCGAATTCTACCTGCTTTTGCAGCGCTACCTCGATGGCGCCTGCACGCCCGCCGAGCAGGCGCAAGTGGCGCAGTGGTACGAGCAGCTGCACAAAGCCGACCTGCGCCCGCTGCCCAGCCACTCGCAGCAGAGTGTGGAAGCGGCCATTTGGCAGCGGCTGCGGCTGGCCCCGGCCGCACCCCAGCCCGCCTTGCGCGGGCGGCGGGCGGCCCGGCTGTGGCAAAAGCGCCAGCTGCGCTGGGCCGCCGGAATAGGGCTATTCGTGCTGGGCCTGGGCGGCCTGCTGCCCTTTGCCCGGCACTGGCAAAATGCCTCCGCGCCCACCGCTGCCACCTCGGCGCATGGCTGGACGCGCCACCAAAACACCACCCAGCAAGTGCAGGCTTTTGGGCTGCCCGACGGCAGCCGCGTGACGCTGCACCCCGGCAGCAGCCTGCGGTATGCCGTAGCGTTGGCGGGCGCCCGGCGCGAGGTATACTTAGAAGGCGAGGCTTTTTTTCAGGTGCACAAAAACCCCGCGCGGCCCTTCCTGGTATTCACTAGACAGTTGGTAACCACCGTCTTAGGCACCAGCTTCGATGTGAAAGCTTATCCTGGCGGCGCCCAAGCGCTGGTGGCGGTGCGAGAAGGCAAAGTAGCCGTGCAGCCCCGGCAAGCGGCCCAGCTGGATGCCACCCCTACCCACCCGGCCAAAGGCGGCGTGCTGCTGCTGCCCAACCAGCAAGTGGTGTACTCGGTGGCCAGCCACCGGCTGAAAAAAGAGTTGGTCGACAAGCCCGCTGTGCTCGTGCCGCAAGCCTTCGAGTTTGAGGAACGACCGGTGGCCGAAGTGCTCGCCGCCCTGGAAAAAGCCTACGGCGTGCCCATTCGCTACGACAAGCAGAAGCTGGCGGGCTGCACGGTCAGCATCACTTTCTACGACGAGCCCTTATTTGAGAAGTTGGACTTGCTGTGCAAGTCATTGGGAGCCAGTTATTCGCAGGCTAATACTGAGGTTACCATCCACAGCGCGGGCTGCCAGGCCCGCCCGACCCCGCCGCGCAGCTAAGCGGCCTTTTGGCGCCGGCCGGTTAGCGACGGGCCGGCGCTACTACCACACGATTTCCGAAGGCTAACCCCTTACCAGCAATACGATAACTGCATTTTAAAAAATGCTGAAGGCTACTGTTTTACCTGTTCCCCACCCTTTTATGAAAAACCAAGTACCATTTTCCCCACCCCTGCGGCCCCTGCTCCGGGGCCTGCTGCTACCGGCCGTAGTAGTGTGTCTGCAAGCCAACCCAGCCTTGGCCCACTGGCAGCCCGCCCAAACGGTACTGGAACGCACCGTTACCATGCAAGCTGAAGCCCAGCCGATTAAGGCGATTCTCAACAAGCTGGCCAAGCAAACCAACACCCGCTTTGTGTACAGCCAGCAATTAGTGGGGGCCGAACGCAAAGTGACGGTACACGCCCAAAACCAGCCCTTGGCGGTTGTACTCGATGAGATTTTTGCCCCGCTCAAAATCGAGTACGAGATAAACCAAGACCGCATCGTACTGCGGCTTCCTGCAAAGTCCGTTTCCGCAAACGATTCCGGTAGCTCCGAGGTAGCGGCAGTGCCCATCTCGGGCAAGGTGGTCGATGCCAAAGGCGCGGCTCTGCCGGGCGTAACCGTGTTGGTAAAAGGCACGACCACGGGCGCGAGCACCAGCGCCGATGGCAGCTTCAGCATTCAGGCGCCCGAAAACAGCGTGCTGGTGTTCAGCTTTGTGGGCTACACCCGCCAGGAACTGCCCATAACGGGCGCTAATCCTAGCCTGACCGTGACGCTGATTGAGAGCGCGCAAGATTTGAACGACGTGGTAGTTATCGGCTACGGCACGGCCCGGAAAAGCGACCTTACGGGCGCCGTGGCCTCGGTTACCAGCGCGCAGCTGACGCAGGTGGCCACCTCCGACCCCGTGCAGGCGCTGCAAGGCCGCGTGGCAGGCGTGGAAGTGACCTCCAATAGCGGGCAGCCGGGCTCGGGCACCCGCATCCGGGTGCGCGGCGTGGGCACCATCAACAACAGCGACCCGCTGTACGTGGTGGACGGCATCCAGACCGGCGATATTGGCTTTTTGCTGCCTGCCGACATCGAGTCAACCGAGATTTTGAAGGACGCCTCGGCCACGGCCATCTACGGCTCGCGCGGGGCCAACGGCGTGGTGCTCATTACCACCAAGCATGGCAAAGCGGGCGCCACTCAGTTCAACCTGACCGGCTACACGGGCTTTCAGCAGGTGCGACGCTTATTGCCCCTCACCAACGCCGCCCAGTACGCCACGCTCGTGACGGAGGCCTTTGTCAACGATGGCAAACCGCTGCCCAGCTACGGCGCGCAGCTGCAAGACGCCATCGCTAATAATGCCGAAGGCATTGACTACCAGAAGCTGGTAACCCAAAAAGGCTTGATTACCAATTACAGCTTGTCGGCATCGGGCGGCAGCGAGCAAAACCGCTACCTCGTCAGCGGCAGCTACTTCCAGCAGAACGGCATTATTCAGAATTCGGGCTTCAAGAAGTTCGTGATTCGGGTGAATGACGATATCGTGCTCACCAAGCGCATTAAGGCGGGTGTGGCGGCCACGTTTACCAACAACAACCAGACGGGCAGCGGCGATGGCCAGGGCGGCTCGCAGCCCTACGCCGTGCTGCAATATGCCCTGCAAACCAACCCAATCCTCAACCCGTTTGGGCCGAACGGCACGTACAACGACGACGTTATCACGCGTAATGCGCTGAACGTGCCGCGCTACCTGGACGAGCAGAAGTATAATAAGCTTCAGAACAACAACCTGTTTAGCAGCAGCTACCTCGATATTTCGCTGTTCAAGGGCCTGTCGTTCCGCTCCACGTTTGGCATCAACTACTTCAACAACCACCCCAAAGTCTACCAGCCGCAGTACTACATCGGGCCGGTAGACCAGCGGGCCCAGAGCGCGCTCATCGAAACGCGCAACGAAAGCGTGAGCTGGGTGTGGTCGAACTACTTCAACTACAACAAGACGTTTGCCGATAACAGCAACTTCTCCTTTACCCTGGGCCAGGAGGCACAGCGCGGCTACGGCACCGGCATTTCTATCACGGCCTACAACGTACCGCTCGATGCCACGCTGCAATACGCCTCGGCTTCGCGCAGCACCAATAACGTGGTGCGCAGCAGCCAGTACGACGGGGGCTTGCTCTCGTACTTCGGCCGGGCCAACTACAACTTCCGCGACCGCTACCTCGTGACGGGTACGCTGCGCTTCGACCAAACTTCGAAGTTCCTCGGGCCGGTGCGCACGGGCACGTTCCCATCGGTGGGCGTGGCTTGGAACATCTCCAACGAGACTTTCCTCAAGGACGTTAGCTATGTATCGGTGCTGAAACTGCGGGCCAGCTACGGCCAGGTGGGCAACCAAAATGCCGCCCCAAACTACGGCTACGCCTCGGTAGCGCGCAACAACCAGACCTACGTATTCGGCGGCGCGCCCGCTCCCGGCCTGGCCATTAGCCAGATAAACAACCCGGATTTGAAGTGGGAAACGGCCGTGACGACCGACGTGGGCCTCGATGCAGAGTTCTTCAACAACAAGCTGACGCTGACGGCCGACTACTTCGAGCGCCGCACCCAGGACATGATAGCCCTGCTGCCGGTACCCGACTACGTAGGCCAGGCCCCCGCCAGCGCCAACGTGGGTGCCCTGCGCAACCGCGGCCTGGAGCTGGCCTTGAACTACCGCAATGAAATCGGCAAATTGCAGTACAACGTGGGGATTAACTTCACGAAAATCAACAACGTAGTAACCAGCTTGGGTGGTGGCAACGCCATTGCGGCTGGCAACGTGCTGACGCAAATCGGCAACACCACCCTCACCGACGTGGGCCGCGAAATCGCGTTTTACTACGGCTTGCAGGCCCAGGGCGTGTTCCACAATCAGGGCGAGATTGACGCGTACACCTATACCAACGCCACTGGGGTGCGGACGCTGGTGCAGCCCGGCGCCAAGCCCGGCGACGTGCGCTATGCGGACACCAACGGCGACGGCGTGATTACGGCCGCCGACTACACCTACCTGGGCAGCGGCACGCCCAGCTTCAGCTACGGCGCCTCGCTGAACCTGAACTACGCGGGCTTCGATTTCCGGGTGCTGCTTTACGGGGTGCAGGGTGCCGAAGCCATCAACGGCGGGGCCTTCAACCTGTCGAAATCGGCCGACTTTGTGGGCGTGTGGAGCAACTTCTACGCGAGCCGCATGGACCGTTGGACGCCCAGCAACCCCAATAGCAACCAGCCCCGCGTGACCTCGACCGACACCAACGGCAACGACCGCTTCAGCAGCCGCTACGTGGAGAACGCGAGCTACCTGCGCGCCCGCAACATGGAGGTGGGCTACACCCTGCCCCAGGCCTTGCTAGGCAAGATTCAGGTGAAAGGTGCCCGCGTATTTGCCTCGGTTGATAACGTGTTCACCATCACCAAGTACACGGGCTACGACCCCGAAATCTCGACCGTGGCCAACTACAACAACCCCTTGTCATACGGCGTGGACTACGGCAACTATCCGCAGGCGCGCACCTACCGCCTGGGCTTCAACGTGCAGTTCTAATTCGCTATTTCCCACCTCCTTTATATGAAATCCACCCGCACCGCCACTCTGCTCGGCCTACTGCTAACTACCGCCCTCACGCCGGGCTGCAAAGACTTTCTGGAAAAAGCGCCCCTCGGCACTACCACCCAGGACAACCTCTTTAAAGACCCCACCAACGCCGTGCAGGCCATCAATGCCGTGTACGACGTGGCCGCCTGGGACCAGGGCCCCAAGTGGGGCGACCCCAGCGGCCAGTACGTGGCCCAGACCTTCGAATGGATGTACGGGGACCTGATGACCGATGACTCCGAAAAAGGCGGTAGCTCGGCCAGCGATTTTCAGCCCCTCATCGAGCTCAAAGAATGGAGTCTTTCGCCCACCAACCAAACCATTACCACGCTGTGGGTCCACAGCTTCACCGGGGTTGCGCGGGCCAATACGGTGATTAACAACGTAGATGCGGGCACCATCGACGGGGCGCTTAAAAATCGCCTCAAGGGCGAGGCACTGTTTCTGCGGGCGTACTACTACTTCAACCTGGTGAAGGCTTTCGGCGGTATGCCGCTGTTTGAGAAGAGCGTGACGCCCACCGAGGCACCCAACGTGACCCGCGCCACCATCGCCCAGACCTACGCCTTCATCGAGAAAGACCTGAAGGCCGCCGCCGCCCTGCTGCCCGAAAAGAGCGCCTACCCCGCCGCTGACCTGGGCCGCGCCACCAAAGGCGCCGCCAACGGCTACCTGGCCCGCGTTATTATGTACCAGCTGGGCACCGTGAACGGCAACAACCACACCTGGCAGGAGGTGTACGACATCACCAGCACCATCATCAGCTCGAACCAGTACAGCCTGCTGGCCAACTACGCGGCCATTCACCAGGACGTGGGCGAGAACAGCAGCGAGTCGCTGTACGAGATTCAGTTCGGGACCGACAACAACACCTACGGCCCCATCTCGATTGGCACGACCAACAACATTTTTCAGAACAATCGCAAGATTTGGGGCTACGGCTTCAACAACCCCACCCAGAATCTGGTCAACGAGTTTGAGGCCAACGACCCGCGCCGCGAAGTCACGATTATCAAGAACAACGACGTCGTGCTGGGCATCCTCAACCCCGTCGACATCACGCAGAATGCCACGGGCTACTACAACCGCAAAGCCGCCATTTTGGCCCCCAACGCCCCGGAGGCGGGCCCGCAGAACATCCGCAAGCTGCGCTACGCCGACATCCTGCTGATGAAAGCCGAAGCCGCCGCCCAGCTCAGCAAGCCAGGCGAGGCCATCGCCCTGGTGAACCAGGTGCGCGCCCGCGCCCGGGTATCGACCCGCCCGCCCGGCACCACCCTGGGCACCCTCAGCTACGACCCCACAAACGCCCCCGCCGGCACCCTACCCGACCTCGCGGCGGGCTTATCGGGCCAGGCCCTGCTCAACGCCATCTGGCACGAGCGCCGGGTCGAGTTTGCCGAGGAGTCGCTGCGCTTCTGGGACCTCGTGCGCACGGGCCGCTACCTAGGCACCCTGCCCACGACGCCGGTTGATGTACGGGCCCGGGCGACGTCGCACGTGGCCACTGAAACCTCGGTGAACCCCACGCCCCTGTTGCCCATCTCGCTCAACGACGCGCAGACCTGGAAACTACCGCAAAACCCGGGTTATTAGGCGTCATTTGGGCTGCTTAATGCTGCACTGAGGCCTTAGCCTCGCGCTTCTATCGGGTTGGGAGTGCATGAGCTTTCGCCGCTCGTGCGCGCCCAACCCGATTTTTGGTTGTACTGGCTAAAAGTACATGGGCCGCCAAAGGCTCCAACCCAGCTACTGAGCCCGCTATTTGGGGCAATACCGGAGAGCGCTAGTGCGGCAGGTGCGGAAAATTAGCCCGCACCATACCCGCAAATTCGGCTGCGTCAAGGGCAGCTTCTTGCCAGATGCGCCGCGCATCGTCTACCAAAGCCTGACCAGCGACTAACGACAACCGGGCCTCGCTCAGAAACTGGCGAGCTGTAGCATCAAGCGGCAGCGATAGGTCGATAGCCCCGATAATACGCGCATGGGTAAGGCGCTTAAGGTGCTCGATGCGGCGGTCTATCAGTTCGGGCCGGTCGAGGCCGAATGCCTCAATGCAGGCTCGCCCACGGAGGCTGTCTCTTTTGGGCAAAATGGCATCCTTCTGAAACGTGAGGTAGCGCGCCGGGTCTTCGGCAGCGGGGTCGGGCAGCAGCGGGTGTTCCTGCGCCAGCACGTCGTTGTGGTTTTTGGCCCGCTTCGTAGGGTTTCGCAGCGGAAAGTAATTGCCTTTAAATTCCTGATTGCACAAGTGGCAGGCAAAGTAGAGGTTGTTCCAGGCATAGGCCAGCCAGTAATAGCCGGGTTTGTGGAGCAGTTCGCCGCGCACTTGCTGGTAGCCGCCTTTCGGGCGAAAATGCTCTACGTCACCGTAGCTTACGCTGGTAGGACGCGACTCACAATAGCAGCATTTGCGGTGCTGGTCGCTCAAAAGGCGCGCTTTCACTTGGGCATCGTTGTAGATGCCGTCCCGAGACTCCAGCAATTTATTGCCGGGTGTTTGGCACGCGGCCGGGTTGGCCGCCTGAATGGCTTGTAGCTGACGCAGGTGCCTAGCGCCCCGCGTGGTCAGTGGAGCCGGCGCGGGCTGGCTTTTCGTTATCCGAATCATCGCCGACTTTACTTTAGCAAGCCTTCGGGGCCAAGACTGCGGGCTAGCCGGGCCAGCAGGTCTTCGGCCTGGCGCTCGGGGCCGGTCGTACCCACCGGCTGGGCCGCGACAGCCTGCTCCAGCTGAGATAACTCCGCTTTTTCAGCTTTTGTGAGGCGCTTCTTGAGCATCAGCTCGTTGCGGCGCGTGAGGTCGGCTTCGGTTTGGGGCGATAGCGGCGGCGTATCGTCAAACAGCTCGCTATTCAGAATCTGCTCTACGCGCCAGCGGCGCACGTCGGGCAGGTCTTGCACCACTATGGTCTGGTCACCTTCGCGACGCAGCAGCACCACGTTGGCCTCCACATCGCCGGCCGCCTGCACTACCAGCGGGCTGTGCGCGGTGGCGATGAATTGGGTGTTGACAAAAATCTCGCTCAGCGACTTTAGTAGCTTGCGCTGCCAGCTGGGGTGCAGGTGCAAATCGATTTCATCGATGAGCACGATGGCCGGCTCGGCGAGCGGATTCTTGCTAGTTGGGTAGCGCACGAAAAGCTTATCGGCTAGGTCGGTGAGCCACACCACCAGCGTTTGGTAGCCGAGGCTCATGTCGCGCAGGCGCACCCAGCCGTAGGGCGTTTTGAAGCGCACGCCTTGCCGGGGGCTGCCGCCGTTGGTTTGCACGGGGGCTACCTCTAAGTCGGTTACTTCGCCTTCCTCCATTATTTTGAGCAAGGCGGCTTTTATCAGGTGGAAATTTTGGGTGGTGAGCGGGTCTTTGTCCTTTGCCATCCGGTAGTCGGCAAAGAGGAACCACTCTTCTGGGTTCAGCAGGTCGGCGCGGTCGTTAAAGAGGCTAGCGCAGGTATCGACAACTTCCGGTGTTTCGCTGAGAGTGGAGTTGCCTGTGGTGCGGCCGGCACCGTAACCGTAGCAGATAAGGCCCCGACAATCAGTAACACCTCCAGTTGAAGAAGTTATAACTCCTATTATAGGTTGCGGTCCTATACCTGCTTCTAAATCGATGGGTAAAAACTCACCCTCAATATCATTTAATTCTCTACCAGCAAAAGCATCAGCACTTAATTTCAGTTTAAGACTACCATCTCCTCTGATGGGCCACCATCTACTTTGCCATGTGCTGTCAAATCTTGGAAAGTAGATGGTGTCGTCGGGAGCAAGAGCATTGTCCGGTCTCAACGCCGCCAAACTCTTCAATACCGTCGTCTTCCCTACTCCATTATCCCCCAGAATAATCGTCCACTGCGCCGGTCTTCCATCCGGCCGCGCAAATGAAATCGTTTGCTTCGCCCCGAAGCTGCGCACGTTTTCCAGGCTCAAGGAGAGGAAGTAGGCCGGGGGCGGTGAAGTAGGTTTGTCAGCCATTGCGTGGAAAGGGAAAGTCGGAACGCCTCAAAAGTAGCAGGCCCGCCAAAGTTGGCCGAAGCTAAGGCAGCCGCTAGCGTCTGAGGTGGCGGGATGCAGTAATTTGTGCTGGGTAGTTTCGGAGTAAGTATTGCGCTGGTTGTAGAGACGCATACTTGCGTCTCACGTTAGGCAGGCTGAACAACGACAAGACGCAAGCATGCCTCCTTACGCACTTTGTAATTTTTTTATAAATGCAACAATGTTGTAAAAAATAAACGTTCAAGTTATCTTTGAATAGGCAAGCCGGCAACGCCGCTGGCTACCATAGCTCCCAACTCATGTTTGACGTAATCATCGTCGGCGGCAGCTACGCCGGCCTCAGCGCGGCAATGGCCCTGGGCCGCGCCCGGCGCTCGGTACTGGTGCTCGATGCCCGCCGCCCGCGCAACCGCTTCACGCCCCACGCCCACAACCTACTGCTACACGACGGCGAGGCACCCGCCGACCTCGCCGCCCGCGCCCGCCAGCAGGTAGCCGCCTACCCCACCGTGCAGCTGCTCGAAGCCCAGGCTACCGCCGCCGAAAAGCTGCCCGATGGCTCATTTGTGGTAGCTACCGAGGCGCACGGCACCTTTGGGGCGCGCCGGCTGCTGCTCGCCACGGGCTTGCGCGACGAGCTACCGCCCGTGCCGGGCTTTGCCGAGTGCTGGGGCAAGTCGGTGATTCACTGCCCATTTTGCCACGGCTACGAGGTAGCCGACCAGCCCACCGGCATCTGGAACAACGGCCCCGAAGTAGAGCACCAAGTACAACTACTGCTGAACTGGTCGCGTGACCTCACCGTATTCACCAACGGCCCGGCCACCTTCGGCCCCGAGGTGCACGAGCTTTTGAAAACCCACGCCATTGAGCTGGTCGAGACGCCCGTGGCCGAGCTGCTGCACACCAACGGCCAACTCACGGGCCTGCGCCTAGCCGATGGCCACACGCGGCTGCTGCCCGTGCTCTACGCCCGCCCGCCGTGGCAGCAGGCCAGCGCGCTACCCCAGCAACTAGGTTGCGAAATCATGGAGCAGTTGCTCATCCGTACCGATGCCAGCTACCGCACCACCGTGCCGGGCGTATACGCGGCCGGCGACTGCTGCTTGGCCCCACCGCAGCTGGCCCTAGCCATTGCGGCCGGCAATCTGGCGGGCGCTAATTTGAGCAAGGAGCTTATCTTGGGCGCTTGATAAGGGAAGCGTTTACCGGAACTTTAGTCGCACTGGCAAGCTAAAGCTTACCCTATATTGCCCCAGCTTGATGAGCGAAACACGTCGAAAAGCCCGCGGCTACTGGCTGCCACTAGCAGCCGCGCTACTGCTGGCCGCGCCTGCTCAGGCCCAAATACCGGCCGAGCTACTCGGCCGCTGGGAAGCTTACGAAATTGGCTTTGTGGTGAGCGGCACCGTGCCCGATTCGGTGCGCGACCGCCTCAACGACCCTAACACCGCCGACCTCAACCACGCCATTGCCGAAGGTATGGCGCGCCTGCGCGTCGAGTTTCGCGCCGATGGCGGCTACCAATTCACAGTAACGCGCGGCGAAGACGTGGTGCAAAGCGAAATCGGCACCTACAAAGTAATCAAAAATCAGCTGAAGGCCAGCAGCCCCAGCAGCCGCAACGGCTCCTCCTTTGATGGCCACCAAATCCGCAAATTGAGCCGGCGCGTGCTGTTGCTAGGCTTCCCAGTGGGCGAGAGCATGCCGGGTGTGGATGAGGAAGTAGAATACCGGCGGGTGAAGTAGCTTAAAAAACGCCCGTCATGCTGGGCGCAGCAAAGTCGAAGCATCTCTCCTGCTTCGTTGAACGATGCGATAGAGATGCTTCGACTTCGCTGCGCCCAGCATGACAAAGCCACTTATAAACCTGTAAGCTAACCTGCTAAGACAGCGACGCATACTGCGCCTCGGTATCCACATCCGTAACCCCGCCCGGAAACTCCACCGTTGGCAAGTGCTTGTACTGCTGCAACAGCTCCCGCGCCCCGGCGGCCCCGCGCAGT
>Ga0265780_10000370_pt1 | contig 71430 bp, 91 predicted proteins | sample P1T30metagenome_FD_192432 | JGI IMG/M metagenome (GOLD analysis project Ga0265780, IMG submission 192432) | Plant litter microbial communities from East Loma Ridge, Irvine, California - P1 T30 | ecosystem: Environmental > Terrestrial > Plant litter > Unclassified | place: USA: California...
GCTCGCGATCGTGGACGATGCTCGGTGGGGATATGAGCAGGATCGATAGTTCCGTGAGCTGAATCTGATGCCCTTGCTATTCTGATCTTGAGCTTGTCGATTTTGGCTTTAGTCACCGCCATGCGTTCTTGCAAGGTAGGTGATGGCGCTCTGGTAAGGCTTGGCGTAGTATCTTCTGGGGTCTCGTATTCAGAGTATTGGAATGCGTTTTCTTCGGCAAAAGCTGAGCGTGATGAAACGCCAATCTCGGGTGGGGATTGCATTGGATGGCGGGAATCGCTAGGGTGTTGAGGTTGTAATGATAGGTCCACCAAGAGCTGGGATCTGGTCTCTACAGGCTGAGGCATCAGCGACGGGATAGGTGTGGAGGTCGATTTGCGCACCATTTCTTCAGCGCTCCCCGTCTGTTCGAGAGTCTCAGGCCCTACTTCAGCATGGGCAGGCTCCGAATCATCTTTGTTTTTAGGCCCCTCTCGCTTGACAGGGTAAAGCACCATGTTCTCTCCATCTTCCTCTATGTTATCTCGTCTCCTCTTATCCCTTGCTGAACCGCAAGGCCACTCGGCAGTAGGGATAGGTACGAGCTTGATGGGTCCCTTCGGCTTGGCGTCCGGTTGTGGCTCATCCAGCTTGTCGTCGGCGGGGTCGGGTAGAGGGATAGTGTTTTTCTTCGGTGAAAGTCTGAACACGCTGATAATGGCACTAGCGAACGCAGAGAGGGAAGGACCGCGAGAGTGGTTAGATGCCCTTCTCTGCCCATGTTCTTCTTCTTCCTCAACCTCTTGCTCCTCTTCACTGTACGCTTCACTGCCGACGTATGGTGGGAAGTAGGAGATGACATCGGTATTGGGTCGACTCCCTGAGGGTGTGAACAGAGATGATCGATTCAATGAGATGATGGATGATGAGCGACTCATGTCCGGACAGTCGCCCGTTGTCGAGCGAGGTCTGACGATGTAGGGGAAGCGTTCGTGCTCGGGAGTAAACTCTAGTGTTTCGTATCGCAAGTGTCGGGTCTCATTGGTCTGAAGAGTGGTAGAGGTGGTCGCATCGGCAGAGGTGGGATTGATTGCAGCGGCAGCCTTGGCGGTAGTGATCTTGACTGGAGTTGGTCGAGGGGTAGGTTGAAGAGACGCGCTTCGCGCTACTCTCGGCAGCCCATCGATCTCTGATTTGGCAGCGGGTGAATGGGATAATTGGCGCGTATGGACGGCGGAAGTGGTGGTCGACTTGGTGGGCTTGGGTCGAGGCACAATACGAGCGAGGATGGAGTCGTCCGCAGTCGCAGTCTCTGTCACGCGTTGACTGGTACGATGTCGTGATGGAGTTGACGAGAGGGAAGGTGATCTGTTCGAGTGGGCTCTGGTCAATTGTGACATTGTAATGGTGGGTTGAGATAAGGAAGAAGAGAATCGAATAGAGTGAGATTGATCCTTATAGGTGTGGGACCGTTCGAGTCGTTGCCGAGAAGAATGATGTTGTAAGGCGAAAGCGTGAGGTATAGGCGCAGAGGAGTCGGGAAGGGGATGGGTATATGACGACGATGGGTATTCATACTCGTAGTAAGTCTGAAGCGGGACTGACTCAGGTTCACCAACTGACGGGTAAGGTCGGCGAAGCGGAGCCATGTCGGGTTGGTTCAGAATCTGAGTTGGGTTGGTCGAATGGAACGTGTCGCAGAAGTTGTAGACACTTTCCAATTTAAATCCGGGCCGTAACTTGTGATGTGATGTGATGATGGCTCCGGGCTGATAGGGTTTCAGAATGAGATCTGTGATCCAATATGTCTCTGTGACGACAAGAGTAATATTACCTATTGCTATACGTATACGACATGATCCAGACCAATCTGATCTAGTGTATCATCCTTCCAACCCCATGATCCTGACGGTGACGATGTTAAGGGCTAGCTTGTGAACGAAAAAGTCGAACCGGAAAGGAGGGTCGGTAATGATGTGGTTTCTTCAAAGGCACCCTGGTGTAGTTCTGGTGACGTAGATTGTGTGGACCTGTGTATTGTTTATAGTGTAAAGTAGAATGGATTATTGATGGTGTCTGTGTTCAGCATTTCGGTGATCCCAAATCTACGACCTAGCCTGATCCCAAAAAGATCGCCATTCTCTCGCCTAAGAGGTGACCCTTTGCCCCAAATTCCCATGCATGCCCGTTCCCATCCCGCACCTTGACCTGCAATCTGTCATTTTGGAATCACACACTCCCTTGCTTGATTCATCAGCTATCGCTCCGTTTGATGGATAACGGGCGAATAAACTAGATTCGGGGGTGGGTGATTTGGTCCATCGGTTGGTACATTGCGAGTTTCGGGGCTCTCACGACACACGTGGTGGCGTGTGACTGCTACGGGCGGTGGGATTGGGGAATGCTCATGCATGTGAGCTGCTGCTTAGAGTATAGCTGACTGCTGATTGCTAGCTGATCTACCAGAGCGGCAGACAAAGTACATGAATTATTGATAGACAGTAGATAGATGATGGCATACAGAGGGGAAGCGATAACACCCGGGGTATAACCGGGACGTAATTTCGAGTTCGGTCCGGGAAACGGCAGTAGAAGGAATAGATTAGCCCTTTATGCACCTGTCATCTTCTTAATTTCGTGGAACAACAGCATATCACACAGTATATCTTGTCTGCTTCACGACGATCCGACCTTACTGCCTTCAATACTCCCAATACCAATACCCCGAAAGGAATAGACAAAATTCGAGGTCCAAGCGCCTTACTACACCCAATCCGTTGTGTGTCCTCCTTTAGACGAATAAGCACAACCACAATGGTCGGCTCTCAAAACCCATCCAGACGAGGCAGTGTATGTACATATCTCCTCTTACCATTCTACCCACCCTCATCTGCTCCAACTATATACTCGTACCAAAGGAGACGTAATTGACAAAATAGTTCGTACCGCCCACTCAGCCCGTCGGGCCTGGAAATCAGCTTCCAACTTCAGTGCCTCTTCCATTGCTTCCTACCGTGGAGGCCGCTAAGCGACTGGCCGCATTTGCTGCTGTGGATGATCACATTGATCTCGACCAAAAAGTACGCGCAAATGCCATGGATGGGGCTGATGTCAGATTATCGGTATTGGATCAGGTTCCACCGTTCCCTACGTTGTCGACCGAATCGTCGCACAGGGTCTAGAGGCCAACAAGGGCCGAGTCTTCATTCCTACTGGTGAGCTACATGAGCTGAGCTCAGCTGACGACAGGGTTCCAATCTAAGGAGTTGATCATCAAAGCAGGACTTGTCCTCGGTGATGTGGACCAGTACCCCTATCTCGACGTTACGATAGATGGTGCGGACGAGTAAGTTATCCAGGACCGACAGGAAACCAAGCTGATAGTTAGGGTTGACAATGACCTCAACGCAATCAAAGGAGGAGGAGCCGCTCAGCTAAGAGAGAAGGTCCTAGCGGAAGCAGCAAAGACATGGGTCATAGTTGCAGACTACCGAAAGAATTCTCAGGTTCTCGGCACAAACGTACGTCCATCATAACATCCTCTTGATTACGCTGATCAGTAGTGGAAGAACGGTGTCCCCATTGAAGTCACTCCATTCGCATACGCCAAGGTATTGCTCAACTTGGCAGATCTCGGATCACCATACAACATCGAAGATGGACTACCTGGTTTAAGGTTGAGAATGGGAAAAATGAAGGCTGGACCTGTAGTTTCAGATAATGGAAATTTCATCATTGATGCTCCGTTCCCAGAAAGCATGATGAAGGATCCCGTCGAGGTAAGTTTCCCATGAACCTTCCGATTGGGACTTGGCTGATGGCAGCTACTACGTAGGATCAAGATGTTCACTGGTGTAGTGGAAGTTGGACTTTTCTGCGATATGGCAGAAGCCGCTTACTTCGGTATGGAGGTACGTCAAGCCACCCGGACCACTGATTTCAGAGCTGATGGGCAGGATGGCTCGGTCATGATCCGGGAACATGACGGTTCAGTCAAAACAATCCAAGAAGTTCCAGAAGTTCCAATGATCAACAAGCAGCTCGCCAATGTCCGACTCCAATAGATCAAATATGTGAAGAGCTATGCGACTCGCCAGATTTCGAGTGGACGGGAAAGGGGAAAGAAAACGATGATGCTTTGGCATGGCGAGGGGAAAGAAGAGATTTAGATGTGAATTACGGAGATGTCTGAACAGATAGAGCAAGTGATCACATTCCCTCTGTCTATGATGCTCTACAAAACTTTTCATCTCTGATCCCGTCATCGCTGACCTTCCTCACACACCTTACTGATCAGATATAGATTGCCAAGCAGGGATGTGACGGTTGACATGATGGATGAGGCGTGTCAGTGCGCTAAGATCATCGGCACCCCTTTCATGTATCACCGATGTCGATCGGGAGAAATAGCTACAGTAAGAGATACGAAGACATGGACAATGGATCTAAATTACCGTCCCCCGGCGATCATCTATCCTCCTCACATAGATCACCGAGACTAGCCAAAATCGATGACCACCGCGAGGGATGCGACGATAGGCACAAAAGGAATTAATTAATTCCCCCTGATTCCCCCTTACGTGCTGATCGTATGCGACGCTCTGAAAGGAGGGTGGATGATGAGCTGTGGGAGATATATTGACTTATAAGCTGTGCATCTTTCAGCCTCGTCTCACATTGTCGCAAAAACAAAACAGTTTTCAAATCAATCAACAAACAAATAAACACACCAAATACAATTACAGTACACACAGATATGAAGTCAACCACCCTCGTCCAACTTATCGCCTTACCAGCTGTCCTCGCCAGCTTCGCAGCCGAGCTGACCATCGTGGTGCGAGATAACGTATACGGTGCCAGCGTAGTGGGGAAGGCGGATCCTATTGGAAAAGTGATCACGATGGACTCCGGGACTCCTGGGATAGATCAGAACCTCAAATGCGTACTCGACGATTCAACGTGGTCTAGCGAAAGCGAAAAATGTCAACAAAGACCTATGTACCGGCAAGTCGGATATTTCAACTTCAGCGAGCCTACAAAAGATCCCCGTTCCTTCGTCATTAGGGCTCCACCCTCCTGGGGTGAGGCCCTCAAGACGCAGATTGTGAGTTTTAGACGACACATGATGCAGAAGTCTCAGACTGATCTTGCAGTGTAGTATTACCGTGACTGGGGAGGGGAAAGATGTGTATCACGGAACCGAACTCTTTTTGGGTGCAAAATCTAATCAAATCGAAGTGCAATGTGGGGACGATCTGACTTGGACAGAAGGGAAAGTGAACTTGAAAACTGGGACCGAGTCGGAGCAGAAGATCGGGAGGTTGCTGTAAAGGTGTGGCAGGATTAAAGATATATTAGCGCTGCATATGACTCTCCCTCCCCAACGATTTCAGCAACCGGATCAGAGAGAAACAAATCCAATATGAAGATAACAAGCCTTATTCAGCTCTTGGGTCTACCCGCCACTTTGGCCTTTGTACAGCTAGAGATAGTGGTCAAGGAGGGTGCGGAAGGGATGAAAGCGGCAGCAAAGGGGGATGATGCAAGAATCCAGGTTACCGGTGCGGACACCTACGAGAAGGATGGGCTCCGATGCTTGGACGATAACCACAAGTGGACGTCCGAATGTCAAGATCGACCGAAACATCGAAAGATCGGGGAGTCATACTTTACCGATGTTCCCAAAGATCCCCAGCCCTTCACCATCGCCATCCTAGAACAGCAAGATCAAAAGGACGAGGATATGCGATCCGTAAGCTATCAATCATGTCGCATTGCTTATACTGATACGACAGTGTAATTGGACTGTCATCGGATCTCCGACTGGGGAGAATTACTATGTGTGGGACGTCAGTGACGAGTGGATGGGAGAGGGTCATGACGGAGTTGACGTAAAATGTGGACCGGTTGTCCCATGGGGTGAGATCAAGTCACAATCAGTATCGGATGCTGAAGTTCTGGCATCGATGGGCCTAGGGCCAAAGACAAGTGCAGACTAAGTATGGAGTACATAAAGGTAGATTGTGCTCAGTTTGTTGGGACCGTTTCAGGTGATCCTGACCTTGTTCAGCATTCTAGTCTCTATACTTATATACACCTTTGTACTTCACCTAGTAGACATTCCCTTGTAACAATGAGATGCAACGTATCATACTGATTGTCACTGAGTATCAGTAGTAGTTCCCTGAAATCTCAGAACGCTTGATGCAACCTGGACCACAATGCGATTGTTAAAGGATCTGCAATGCGCCGGCGTTTGCCACCGAGATGAACAATACAAAATCAGACGTGTGCTGATCATCAATCCTTTCGTCATACGGGATCCAGTAGTGCTACAGGCATCAATCTGCTCAATCTTCCTGACGGCCCCGTACGACCCATTGTGAGACTAGGAGAGATGGCTTGGGTGAGGGATGTGACAATCTTTACCTTTATGAGCGTCGTTCATACGGGGAGCTCATGAAAGGAGGAACTCATACCCCTTGCAAAGGTCCATGACTATATGATGGCTCTTTGTCTGGACCAAATCACAAGTCTTCCCTCAACAATCGATTTACGACACGAATATATTCAGAAGAAACAGAACCAAACATGAAAGCAGCACTTCTCATTCAATCCATCGCTTTACCAGCCATCCTCGCCAACCTCCTCACTGTGGATCTTGTCGCCCCGCTTCAAGACTATGATGGGATCACTGTTACGGGAAAAAACCAATCAGCAGACGACCATCCAGTGATGATGTCTCGAATCCCATGTGGACATGGTATTGTGCGGATCGACAAACCGTCCAGTACATCGATCGCATTGCATTCGCAGTAGAGACAGAACATCCCCGAACCATGACCCTCAACCGCCAAGATATCGCATATGATACTAATTACACCATCCTAGTAAGCTTTCAGTGTCAGTCATGCCAGCCTGAGCACTGACCATCCAGTGCAACTTGACTGTGGTCGGCCAGGGCGACCTGGGAAATCTAGTCTGGGATATTACAAACGGACAAGAAGGTCTGCTAGACCAAGATCTGGAAGAGGGCTTCAAGAGCGACGCGATCAAGATCGAATGCGACCCCCTCTGGGTAGACACTAAATTACTCAAGGACTACGACTATCAAAGCGCGCTGGCTCAGGCTCATGCAAAAGGCATTGGTCTACCTTACCCAAGGGGTCCAGATACAGGGATAACGGACCCTGATGCCTGATGTGGGGTCAGGACCTGGCGCTGGTAGGGCTGGAGGTACTGCCTGGGTCAGGTGGTGGACGGATCGTGCAGTCGGGGTGCATTCTTGTACTTTGCAATAAATGATGAGATGAGACGTGTCATGCTTCTTGTGGGATCCAGTACATATGTGCGTTCAAGGTGGTGGCGTACTTGGCTTGGCCCAGTCCAGGCCCAGCTGATTAGACTTGATTCCTGAAAAACTAAGGCACAGTAGCCGTGATGCCGAGATTTACAGAAATCCTACAAGGTTCAATCAATCACCGTTAATTAATACACTTTACGTATCTACCATCGACATCTGTAGCAGTCAAGACTACATGGTAGATTCGACATTGACGATGTCGACTTCTCCACTTGTCGACCTCGTCCAGGCGATCCACCTTCCTTCGCATCGATTTCTGTTGACAACGTCGGCCAACCCCGACTCGGCCTCTATAATCGACTTACACCTCTTCGCACCTACGCCCGTCAGTGATGGAGATACCAGGAATGGGGAAGAGAGTGGGACAGGGAGTAGCTCGAGTAGTACGAGTGGTAAAGCAGGACCAAGGTCAATCATCACATGGCAAGGACAGATTGACTTGGATGACACCGATGTGAGTCTTTGCTCTGCTTTATCCAAGAGATGGCTCTGATGTAAGGTCGATCAGGTAGCACTCGCAGACGCTATAAATAAAGGGTATCTACACGTCGACATGCCGATGACCTACAAGAAGCTCTTGAGCAAAGCAGAGGCCCTACATGTGAGTACCTTAAGATGCTGGCGTCAAGTATGAGTCCGTAGCTAATCAGGTAGTTGAAGATCCTACCACCCGAAAGTGATCCTTCGACATTCCGATTAACCACTTCGGATGTATCAGTCGCGGTACCTCTTCTACTCGAGGCATCTTTCGAGGTGCGTAACTCGTTGTATCTGTCAGGCGCAAGCTGATGAAGTAGCTTTTGGCTCGACCGGTGATCTCGACCGATAAAAGTGGGTAGTCCCGAGGCTGTCCATCAAGACCATCTAGCTGATGCCGTAGCCGAGGTCCGATCTCTACGCTCACAGATTGCTCAGAAGGATGTAAGTTCAACTTTCACATCGGATGTTGTAACATGCTAACAATTCAGGCGGAGATAGCATCACTGAGCGTCAAACTCTCTTCCGCCAGAGCGACCGTCGTTAGGGCGACAGCTTCTGATAACAGCAAAGTCAAGAAGAGTGAGTGCTCGAGTACTCACTTGAGGAGGCGCTGCTGATATGAAGTGCTCAGTCCAGTCAAGAAAGCACCTGCGAATGCTAGTGCTCTTCAGCCCAATGCGAAGCGGTGAGTTTGCTATTCACAAATGCTAGTGAAGCTGACGTTACAGACGACGCGTCGTGGAGGATGACTTCGCGGGGTCGGATGATGAATGAGCAGTATATGCCGATACACGTAGATCCACATAATAATAGACGGTCGTGCTCTCACACTGTTGTTGTACAAATCATGCACTGTTTCCTGTTACTTCCCCATTCATTTCGGTCCATGGGGCACTGATAGCTCCCATGATCAGGTGGCCGCCATCCTCTTTCTCTGTTTCTTGAAATTCACCAAGCCCAACTCTGCAGGTATATCTCCCCTCTCGCTAGCCGTCAATTTAACGAAATCCAAACTTCTTTTCGTAATCTGTCCATGCGGCGTATCGTCTCGTATCTCATTCTGATATCAGTGCCATTTGCTCAAATCATGCGAGTGACATACGATTTCTGGGACGGCATATGTCCATTTAGGTGGTAGAGATGGTATCCCTTCAAATCCGTATATCGGTTTCACTCCCACTCCCTCATTCACAGTCTCGTTCAGATTCGGCTTGGTGTCCCCACTCATGTCCATCGCTGTGCTTTGACGACTCATAAGATCTTGCAAAGTCGTTGAACGAGTTGGTTCTTCCACTTCATAAGTCCTCTCAAGCTTTATCACTACCTCTCAGCCCCTGTTCTCTCCGGTGACATAGCACATACCAGGTCTACGTCTCTTAGCCTCTCGCCTCAGTCTCCTCACGGACGAGATCTCAACTTCCTCTCTTGCTTTTAATACATCAAACGCATTAGGTTGCGCCCTTCCAGCGAGATGGGCATATTCGGTAGAACCAGCAAATACGGCATGTAGATCTGCTGATTAGCTTATCGCGCTAGGAGCAGACGACTCAAGCTCACGATGCTCCAGAAGCCTTTCGATCTCGGCAAGGGCACCAGCTTCTGCACCTTGGAATCCCTTGCGGAGGAGAGTGGAGGCAATATGGTGAGTTAGGTATTTGGGCGGTGCCGCTGATGGAAGATAGGTGTGGAGAGCGTCCAGAGATTGGATCGTCGTCGCTGAGGTCGATGCTATCGGCTGGTCTTCTGTGCTTGACATTGCGGACTATGTCACAAGGTATAGATAGAGGTTCACGAATGATTGCCACGCTCAAGGACGTCGCTAAGTGGACGTGTGATATTTGATTCCGCTAGTCTATGAATTGGTGCAGAGGCAGAAGTCTTGCAGCATTAAAGGCATATACATCATACAAGCTATGTACGTTTTGAGAAGTGATAGGGTAAAGGAGCAGCGTTAAACAAGGAGCCTACTCAGACTTGAGCTGTTCAACAGCAGGGTTGGCTCCACTGGAAGCTCCTTCCCGCTTGGCAATAACCTCCCTCCTGGTCAAAGAAGCTTCGTTGAGGTTGTTGAGCATATCAACTGTCATCTCCCAATCGACACAAGCTATCATCAGTGCTGCTCAGTGCCAGAAGAGGGGCCGACTCACCATCAGTGATTGATACTCCGTAAGCGAGGGATGCTCGTCCATTGTCGCTGCTCTGCTTTCCTCCCATCAAATTACTCTCGAACCTACTCGTTAGCTAGTTTGCAGATGCGGCAGGCAGGGCAGCTTACATGATACCGGTGATACCCTCCTCTCCTCCTGCGATCTGAGCAGCGACGTCCGCAGCGACCTTGGGCTGGTTCAAGTGGTTCTTTGACGAGTTTCCGTGCGAGCAGTCGACCATGATGGAAGCGAAGTGACCTGGGTTCTTCTTCTTCATATCCGCAAGAGCCTTTTGCACGTGCTCGGACCTACACGTCAGTGCTGCTCTACGAAACAGGGGATGAGATGAACATACGCAAAGTTGGGTCCACCACTTCCACCTCGTAGAATAACGTGACAATCTGGGTTACCAGCTGTCCTGACAATACTAGCCATTCCCTGGCTGTTGATACCCATGAAGTTGTGTGGGTGGGAAGCGGATTGCATGGCGTCAATAGCAACACTGACACTTCCATCGGTACCGTTCTTGAATCCAATAGGGAAGGCGGAACCGGAGGCAAGTTCTCGATGTAATTGGGATTCGGTGGTTCGTGCACCGATAGCTCCCCAGGTGATACAGTCGGCAATGAATTGTGGTCTACCATCAGTGTCTACTATATATCAGGAAGAATGGGGCTTACGAGATGGTATCTAGCAATTCGCATCCAACGGGTAGACCGGTAGCGTTGATATCACACAACAACTCCCTGGCCATCCTCAAACCCTTGTTGATCTGGTAAGAGTTGTCGATATCAGGATCATTGATTAATCCCTTCCATCCGACTGTTGTCCTTGGCTTCTCGCTGACGATAAGCGGAATCTCCGCGGTCCGACAGAGCTATGCTTACAAGTAGACCCTCATGACAACCTCCAATCCTGGCCATTTACCCTCCTGAACTCCCTTCCTCAATCTTGAAGCGTATTCCTTTGCTTGGTCGATATCGTGGATACTGCACGGACCGACAATGACCAATAATCTGCTCAATGGGTCGGTACCTCGAACAATGGAAGAAGCTGTACGTCTTGATGAAGAAATTGTCTTGTGTGCAGTAGCGGGCATTGGAACATCATGACGAAGTAATGCGGGAGGGATTAGAGGGTCGTACTGTTTGTCAGCTCTTGCCCCTTCCCAAGAGGCCGCCAGCTTACACCTGTGACTTTTCCGTCATCAAGAGGTCCACTTCTTTCTGGTGAATGAGTAGCGACTGGCATGTTTGACATATATGCTATAGTAATACTGATTATATGATATGGGTTGAATGTAAAAGTTATGACTGGCTGTGACGATCCCGGCGGTAAGCCACTCGACTCAAAAACTAGCACGTGGCAAAATAAGCAATAGAGAGAATTGACACGTCACTACTGTAATCCAGGCTATTGACGGATAACAGTCAGTTAGGTAGTAACAGCAGCAACCACTGAACATACATACAACAGAAATGGGGGAGCAAACAGACGCAGCAAAGAGAGCAGCAGCTAGGAAAGCAAAGATCTTGGCGAGGGGAAATGCCGGTCTGGACAGGCTTGCTCAGACTGCTAGGGGAGATGAGGCTAGCAAGTTATATCAACATGGCGAGACTAGTAAGTCACCGTATACGGACAGAGCTAACAATTAGGCAGACCATCTACACCATCGGTAAAAGTCGAAACTGAACCCGAATCGAAACCATCCTGGGCACCTCCACCTACTTCCGCCAGTAATGGGACCAACAGGCCGCAGGGGAACGAGCAACAACAACAGATGGCCGACCAGTTGAACGCAATGATGGGGATGTTTGGCGGTCAAGGCGGCGAAGGAGGTCCCCCCGACATGTCCCAGCTCCTAGCTCAAATGATGGGCGGTGCAGGAGGAATGGGCGGTATTCCAGCAGATCGATTATTAGGAGATATGGATGATCCAGCTGGGATTCCCTCTGGAGCAGGAGGACCACAGGGATTCCCAGATCTAGCTTCAATGATGGGTACTGCCGGTGGACTTGGAGGTGCAGGTGGATTCCCGGGTATGCCAGGTATGGGAGCACCAGTCAAGAAATCGTGGATTGTCCGAATATTCCCTCTGGTCCATGCTCTCGCTATGGTCTTGCTTGTTGGATTTACGATTATTTGGTGGGAACCTAAAATTGGAAGTAGGAGATATGGTCTAGTGGAAAGGAGCTGGGCTGAGAGGTTTGGAGATTTCAGAGGTGGAAAGAGATTTGGGGATGATTTCCGTATAGGTGCTTTGACGAGGGGGGTTGAGGTTGTTGTGAGTTATCTCTATTTCACTGTCTGGCAGGCACTGATGATAGCCTTTCTTCTGGGCATTCACGACATTGGAATTGATCATTCAAACCACTCGATTCTTGCTACTCAAGGTACGTTACCTATTGCTCATGAAGATTACGCTGACAATCAGTCTCCACCACCACCCCATTCTCTACTACAAACTTTCCTACCAGTCATCCCACCAAACCTAGCTCGACCGCTAGTGACAGCCTCGAGATATTTCAGCCTCCTCTCCCAGACCCTCAAAGATGGTTTCCTAATAGTCTTCTTACTCGGTCTAGTGGTCATTCTCGCTGATTACCTATCTTAGGGTCAAGGGATTATATGCATATATATATCAAATCCCAAAAGTAACACGAAAAGCAAAAGATCGAAACAGTGTCCAGATGACGAATAGATTCTATGGGATGAGAGGCGCCCTAACCTCCTTTTCTCCTCTTTTATCACTATCATTCCCAGACTGGCGTTTTGGCGGATCAACAATAGCTTCCAACCCATAATTACTCGCCAGATCATTCAGTTCAATCCCGCTGATTCCGTGTCGATCGTACGGTAACCAGATAATCGGAATCTCACAAGTCATTTCCGGAGGGTAGATCAATCCACGATTACCATCGACTTGCCATTTCTGCTCCTGGTCCGCGAGGTCAGGTCGAGTACGGGAAGCAAGTTCGGTAGAGTCGAGATCATAAATGGTTTCAGTGTTCAGTGGAAGAGGGCAATCGGGTGGTAAGCGTGATAAACCAGGTAATAAAGCGGTCAAGCGGCGAAGCATCGAGGAAGTCGATTGTCGAGGACGGAGGACCTGGGATGAAGATCCAGATACGGTACGTGAAAGCTGAGTGGTGATGGGTGGACGTCGCATCTGAAGGGTAATATCGTCGAGAGATTTCCTGCATGAAGCGGAAAGTTTGCTCCGTCTAGGTGAAGGATGGAGACCAGCGGTAACAAGCTCGGAAATGACGATAGTAACGACCGCAACTCCAACGCTGATTCCTCCAATCTCCCATTCTCTCCGGCTTAGGACTATCAGGCCGTATATCATGGGCTGAAAAGCCAGAACCCAGCCGAATCGCCTAATAGTCCAAAGGGCCAGGGTGGCGGCTTCATAACCCTTGCTTGGGGCGTGGAGGTATTCGACTTGATGATGGACAACCACAAATGAGAGGTATAGGAGAATCAGGATGGGTATAGCGAGTAGGGGGAATATGAAGAGTAGAGCGGCGGCGTAAAAGACTGCGACGAGGGCGGGGGCAAGGGCGATGGATGGGTGGAAATCAGGTGCTTGCCGGCCTAGCCATTAGCATGGGCGGAGTCATTGAGGACTTACGTTTAAACTTCCGCCGGGGAGTGATTGCTGATCGCCTCCTGAACATATATCGTATTAACCTCAAGGGTTGAAGGAGTATCAGACCAGGGACGATAATAGCCATATTTAGCAATACGACGAAAGCGAACCAAGCTGGAATTAGTACGGCGACGAGGTCGACGAGGTCGAGGACTCACTATAGAAAGCAGCGCCATCGCCAACGGATCTAGCAGGCTGCAAATCTTCTGCGAGACCTTGAGCTGCGAACTCGAGAGCGGCAATAGTGAGGGGTAGAATGGTCGCTACGAATAGCTCACGTAAGTTCCTTGTCAAATTGCATCGGGTGGGCTCACTAATAACCAGAAAGTAGCTTTGTATGCGAGAGCTCGTTGTCGACTCGCCGAAATACAACGTATCTTCCTCGACATACCTGTTTATCAGCTCTATCAAAATCGAGAGGATTGACGCACGGTGAGTAGCAAGCACAGCAGCCATCAGAAGGTGGGACAGGACGAAAGCAGGCACCAAAGCCTCGACGACACCGGTCCAGAAGCCATCACTATCCCGTAGTGGAGCTAGGAAAGTGAGGTAATGAGCGAATCCGGGGGCTGTGGCCACTGTCAGACCTAGGAATGGGATGGCTAAACGTTAGGCAGACTCGCTCGATGCTGGACTAACGTACCCAGTATGAACAAAACAAAGCCAACAAGAGCGACCTTGACCCAATACCGTTTCTCACCATTCGGTCGATCAATATTCTCCCACAGGATATCTTCCTTCGTACGGCCCTCAAGGATCTCCGCATGAGGTAACCAATCGACTCCTTTCCCCACAAGTATCCACCCCATGCCCGCCTGACCAGAGGAAATCCCAGAAAATGCATCCTGCTGCAAGATTTCGATCTCGGAGTTCAAAGCTTTAAATTCCGTCCGACAAGCCGCAATTTCCGCATCAAACTCTTCATGTCGATTCCGTTCCGCCTGTATTCCAGCACTAGGAGGAGGCACACTCGCGAGGGGACTGGTTGGAATAGCAGATTGTGGCGGAGTATGGAAACTTTCCGAACTGCCGCCAGCTGAACTAATCGTGGTCGACGAAAGTAAACCTTCATTTGAAAGACGACGATCTTCCTCGGAAGTGCTTGGGCTGGAGTCGGGAACGTACATCCCTTGTTCGTCGACTCTGATTCTTTGACCTATCTGGAATCGACGACCGAAGTGGGCGGAATCGCGATTGATCTCGAGGAAGCGAGTACCCGTCTCTTCAGTGTTGGGCCTTTGGGGTGCTGGGGTTTGGAACGCTGGATCAACTGCTTGATCGGGCTTCTGCTCCTCGATAGGGTCGACATCGCCTCCAGGTCGACTCGTAAAGCCTGCCATCAGTATCAGTCGATTGCAGTATCGGAGACCTACCCAAAGAAGGAACTTCTGCCCCGGTGGTCTTGGACGACTTGGAACCAGGATCCAGTGGACCGAGTTTCGAAGGCGCATCCGGCTCGTCCCTATGGCGGATGAACCTAGCTTCGGCTACCTCCAGCCTATCGAGGACAACAGCCCTGTGATCGACTTTATCCCGCAGAGCGGTAATATCGCTATCGTCAACATTGCCTATGCAAGTTACATACGGAACAGCAAAGACCCCAACCACTTCCAGCTCTTTCCGATCCTCTCCACTCTGCGGTGCTTCGCGTTCCCTCAGCCAGATCTTGATCTTTTCTTCCGTCAAGCCATTCCATCCAGCGGCGTTCTTACTAGAGATAAATACCATACTCAGCCCACCGCAGACTTGTTCAGTGAAGTTCTTGCGGTATTTCGATAGCGCCGAGTATGATCTTGCGATGGTGAATAATCCCCCGAATACCGATATGACGGTAATGAGGACAAGGATGATGATTGACCTGATTCGAGCGGACGAGATCGCCGGAGAAATGGTGGAAGGTAAAGCCCGTGGTTCGATGGATAGATGTAGGAAATTCGAAGTCGAATCGGAATCAGGACTTGGGTCGAGAGCATTTAGGAGACGTAATAATGATAAGTCAGTCAATGTCCCCAGTCTTCCTCCGAGGTAATTTTGGGGTGAGGTTTCTCTTAAACACGGGACTTTGACGAGGAACATGGGTAGGGCCGCTCCAAGGGCCACGAGAGATGAGAGAGCTGCCAATTTGAGGCCGGTGAACATCGTTCGTTGAGCTAAAGCGGCCGAGGAAAGGGGTGCAGTGGAGGAAAGGGAAGGCATGTGCGCGAAAGGGATCAGGAAAGCTAGGAAGCTCCAAGGTCGGGATGGGCGGGATCTATCATCAGCTCAAGTAAGCAGACTACATGATGACAGCCTACTCCTGAGGAACAGACCATATGCGAGGCGAGTAGAATCCTGGCATGCGACCGCGTAGAATCGCCCATGTTGCCCAGAGTAAAAACCCGACGAGAATTCCGAAACCGAGGTTGGCGACTACTCCCCATGCTTGCCAGTCACAGTCCCCAGCACAGCTGTTCACTGATGTCAAAGCGAGAGAGGATGGTGACGCTGAAGGATCGGGAGTCGGTGTACTGGAAGAGGCTGATACCGAGCTTGACGAGAACATAGATGTTGAGGTGAACGATGAAGGTGACTGACTGCTTGGGCTGGCGCTGGATGTCGATGCATCAGTCCTGCTTTTTGACGTCGGTGACGAAGTTGACGTGGTCGAGCTGGAACTTGCAGTGGTCGTGGTGGCAGTGCCTGTTTGCGACCTGGTGGTTCTGACCCTAGTCTCCGTTGTCCAAATCGCCACCCCATCTCCATTTGTAGTGGTCGTGATAGTACTTTCGACCGTAATCCCCAATTCACTCTGACAAGCAGCGACCGTCTGATAGATGTCGAGTGGAGGCTGTGCTACACCTCTTGAGGCTGCACGATCGTAAGATGATCGAGAGGACAGGAAGAATGGGGCAGTGTACCATTCCTGTGCCCAAGAGAGCGTCAAGTCGCCACATTCGAAGAAATGCCTTTTATCCAGTTGATGCGGCGCTGGCGTGGTTGTCGGAACAGGGGCCGAAGCCATTTTGAGAACCCGGGAAAGTGCGCCAGAGATCGTCTCGAGGTTGAAGGAATGTGAGTGTAGTGATCTGACCCGTCGGGACTACGTCTGGGAATCGATTCGGGAACTAGGTGGAAGGGGACATGATCAGTGATATGAACAAGAGCTTGCAGGATAGGAGTGTAAGATAATTGCAAGCATAAGATGTGTATAAGATTGGGGTAGAGGGTTGACCAACATACACACCTCCGTAAACAGATACAAAGGTTGCTTTCCTTTACCCCTTTGTTTCAACTGCTTTGTCCTTCAGGCACTTTTGACGCCTCTCGTCAAAGCCAGTCTGTATAGAGGTATATGAGTATGAGTAGATGTATGATGGCTGCAGTAGACTGCATTGCATAGTAGACCAGAGCCATCTGTTGTAATCTCGAAAAGAAGCGTGGATGAGCATAGCATCGGCCTGTGTATTGAGGTACATCTCTCACACGGTAAAGGTATTCGGGGCCGAAAGTGCCTTACGCAAACAACACGACCCTTCAGAAAGGTCAACGTCGAGTCTGTGCATACATATAGTATTCGTACACCTTGATTTTATTGATGGTACAGTTCCTTCTCTACTTGTCCATGGCTCACACGCGAAGTCTCTTGCCTTTACTACTCTCTTCCACTCCTGATTTCTTGATATCCTTCAGTCTACTACTCAAAGCTGATCCGCTCGGTCCCGGAGTCAAACTTCCACTCCTCTCCTGTCTCTTTCTCTCTCTTTCAGCCTCATCAGCCTCTTTGGCCGCATGCATCAGACTCCTCGCTGGAGTCTGTTTAGGCCTAAATCCCCCAGCTGTCATTTTCGCAAATGCAGCGTTGGGGCTGGGGGTGACGTGCATTGGTGAATAGACTGATGGGGCGGACGTCGCAAACCTATTTCCTTTAGGCGTCTCTGGCTGTCGTATTGGAATTGTCGATGAATAATCACCCTTGAGATTGGGTCGAGATCGGCGATGAAGTGGTTTACCGATTCGTCTTGGATTTTTGGGAATCTTGAAATCCAAAGTAGAGGGTGGACCACTGTAGGATGCAGCAAGGGGAAGGGGGAATGTTGATGGATCACCGTCTTGTGGGGTTGATATTGCTGAGTGCTGTTTACGGCACCAGCATGTCATGAACAGGATCCTCTTCTTGCTTCTGATCCATCAATATCGACCAAAACACCAGGATAATTTGACTCACCTGCTATAGAAGAAGTAATTGGCGGACCAGAGTAGACCCCTGGTTCTATCGCCAGATTTGACTGGTTCAAGTGGGACCATTGGCGGTGGTCCTAGAGCAGCCGAATGACTATGTCGCCTAGCAGAAGCCGAAGGTGGAGCATCATCCAATTCCATTCCACCCTGTCCCCAACTCGGTTCATCCAATTCCATCCCATCCACTTCCACTCTTTCCTCCTCCATCAATTCTTCCAATCCATCATCGCTCTCACTAGATTCACTCTGGGCATGTGGATCATATTCAGGTTCAGGGAACCATGAGTATACCTCGCATTCGTCAAAGGGAACGATATCGTTTAGAATGGTATACATGCTCAAATTCCCATGCGTGGGATTCGGCGATGATCCAAGTGGTGATGATCCTTGAGGAGGGCTCGAGACTGCAAATGGCCCACTGGCGGCTTTACCAGAAGGGCCGATCAGTTGATTGCTGACGTAGTTGACGACGTCTATTGCTGATGGTTCGCGGGTGAATTGTTCAGGTCGAAGGGAATTATAGTCGTTATCGGGGAATGCCGAATTGAGGGTAGAGACGAGAAGCCAGTGTACCTTTCTATCTAGTCAGCGCCTCCTTCCCAACATGTAGAGATATGTACCTTGATTCCTTCTCATCAAGCCTCCCAAAGCATGATCCCAATTGTCTCATCTCAGGAGAAAAGCTCATCCTTATCTTATCAGTCTTCGCACAACTTGCATAAATCCAACTTACTCGGCCAGCTCCTCCTGTTCAGAGACATAAGCCTCCTCCATATTCTTAAACATCTTCTTCTCCTTCCCAATCGGTTTAACAGAGTACGCTTCAATCCTCACATTCAGCTTGACATCTGGACCATTACTCCCCGAGAGGGAGGAGGATAGTTCCGATAAGAGTGGATAGTCGAGGTATTTCATATTGCAGATAGGGCGTTGGGGGGAATAAGGTATTGTATTTGACAGTAGTAAGGATTGGCGGTATCACAGGTACAAAGGACCGGGATAGGTTGCACAAAGGTGAGTTCGAAGTAGAGCTGTGATAAAGAGCACAGGATATCGGTCTAATGGTTCGACAGGCCGCTCAGTTGTTGACAGCGGTGAGGTTCGGTATGGTGTGCAGGCGATATTGGCTAACGGGATGAACGTGCGATAGATAATAGGTTATCAATTCCGGGTATTGCGGTGATAGGAATCTCGACAAAAGACTTGGTAGGTACTGGGGGATACGCTCAGAGTAGAATCCCCTAGGGATTGCGATCGATCATGTTGATATCTGTAGTATTGGTAGTAGTTGATTAGAGATAGAAGGGGGTGTTCGGGTGACGACGGTGTCGGTATCTTGCTTCCTTTCCTTCTCACCCACTTGGTAAACAGCTTGATTGATTATTACCGATAAGGGTAATTCCTTATCTAACCCGGTCGCGTCAGTATCCTAATGTCCGGGGTAAGGGTTTGAGGATCTGGGGTTAACCCGGATTAGGAACATCAGTAATGTCAAGTTAACCAAACGCGTCATCAATAGATCGAGTGGCAGGTGGCAGGCAGTATCTGCATTCAAATCACGGCCTCGGACTGGGCCATCTATAGCTTACCAAATACCAACCCAATAACAACATACACAACGGTCAGGCTACTCGTTAGCTCTCTATCTTGCAATTTGAGGCAAGACTCACGGAGGGGTCAAGACCGCATAAGACCAACTGATAGTCTTCGAGATCAACCTCTCGAAAGCATCGCCAGAAGCAGCTTGCGTGATCTGAGCAAGCGTCAAGGCGGGTGGCTGACATCAGCACTGACCCGATATCATGACAAGACACTCACAGATGATACGAGTAAGACAGCAGACAAGACAAAGACCGGGTCGGCGGCGGCTTCAAAGAAATCGTATTTCGCCATCAAAGCCAGGAAAGGCATCATCAACAAAGGGACGATAATCATTCGACTAATGACTGCGACAAATACAGTCTTGTTCTCTCCGGGGTATGCGGCGGATTGAGGTTTGGCGTTGGCAGAATCGGTTGATGTCGAGATTCCGTTCTCCTTCGAAGGAGGGGCAGGGGGAGTGTAGAAGAAGGCTCCAAGGACGACAAGAGTTACGGGAACTGGCTGTCAGCGCACTGATAGATATAGAGTGGGTGACGTACTGGAACATTGTCCGGCACTCCTGACGGCCTGCTCGAATGGCTTGATATGTTGAATCAATCTCTGTAGGGGAGGAATCATGGCGATAAAGATCGAAAGTAAAGCAGCGTACATTGGTACAGTCATGAAGGCATTGACGGATTTTAAGAAAGCTTTGCCCTTTGTCTGGAATTGGCGCCTGAATGCAGCAAATTTGGTCGAAGGAGGGGTAGGCTGTTCTCGTCGTCGACGTAATGATCCAGGAGTCAGAGATCCCTATCATCAGCGCCATAAAAGAGTTGTTGCTCACCCATTCTTCGTCCTCATTGATACCGTTGAGCTCATCATCACTGCTATCCTCTTCCTCCACTGGCAAAGATATTCGCTGACGCTTGGGCTCTTCTGGCAATCCCCAAAACTCCCTTCCGCTATCCGCCCTAGACATCTTCCTACGCATAGCAGGAGGGATACTTCCAGATCGATGAGATTGATGGGATCCTCGCCTGGCGACCAAGGGCGTCTGCATCGAGTGCGCGGATGTAATTCCAGCGGTCCATTGAACAGAAGGGACGGGTGATCGGGACCTCTCTGGAGATTCTTGAGCCCTAATTCTGTCAAGACTTCCAGTAGGGTTTCTCTTCTGATCGCGTTCGTCCCGTGACAATCTGTCGGTGGTGGTGAAGAACGGTTCGGTCTCGGCAGCACCGGGGTGCGGGACGAGCGACTCGGGCGACGTGACTTGCTGAGAGGTGGCAATGGGGTTGGAGTTGGTGGAGGTTGCTCCTGGAGCTGGTGCAGGGATCGACTGGACCTCCTCGACTTCTTCATCTGCTCGCGAGAGGAGCTTGACACCCCATGACCATCGGAGCTGGGATCAGCGATGTTCACAATAAGGGACGTACCATCATTCCTAGGGTAGAGTACAGGACGAGGTAGGTCAAGGCTCGACCTAGCATCTGATCCTTGGTATCATCATGTCCCCATTTCAGTCCTGGAACCTCGACGACCAGACTCTGGATAAGAGCGATAGGTAGGGAATTACTATTCATCAGCCATTGTAACCAATCCGTATCATAGACGTACCTGTTCTGGAACATCGCGGCACAGATGGCGAACGCACTTTCATCAGATGGGTCCAAATGTGTATTGCTCACGTTTGAGAACGCGATAGCTTGAACAACTTTGACAAAACCCAAGCGACTGTAGCAGATAATCCAGTAATCACCACGAATCTGCCTGTCAGCCCACTGGACCCCTACGCGCAATCTCTGGGGGCATACCCAAGAGGGATGATCCACATTTCCTTCAATTTCGCAGGTGTCAATGAGAATGCAACCTGACATCAGTCTCCATTATTCAAAAAAGGGGCAGGGCTGACCTTTGAAAACAGTAGAGCAGGGGTGAAGAGGGAAACATTGATGACGTTCAATTTCCTCTGAGTGGCTTTATCGGTCACTCCAGCTTTAGAAAGGATGTATCCAGCAACACATAGCAAGATGACTTCAGCGACGGACTTGGAATCAGTGTTTGACTCGACGGAAGGTTGAGTGAAATTACCTCGAAGACCGTCACCAAGAGTGTTTTGACTGATTGTTAGCTGATAACATCCCAGTATGGCTTGAAGCTAGCTTACTGGGTACTTCTGATACCCCGCCTGACATTCTGGCTGTTGATGGTATATAGTAGTGAACAAATTGACCATTACCGCCTTCTCAAAACCCCTCTTTCCGCAGGGATCCCTTGTGCGTCATTTGTCGAGGCATAATTTGATTCCGCTCTTTCCTGTTCCTTGTTAAAACGGGGTGTAAGTATCCTTCATGCACACCCATGACGAGCGAAGGGGTACCTGGCAGATACAAGCACGTGCATAATTCAACTAGCATATCGACTATCTAAGGAAGTAGTCAATCGATGAGAAGGTGCCTTGGTAGGCATCTGTCCAGTCTCTACAACACCATCTCCATTCGGTTCGTAAATATAAGTCATGGCCATACCGGGTGTCTTTGCGTTAGCAGGATCCACTCGAGTGGGACATACAAGTGAGAAACCTTTCGGTTTCATTGGTCTGAATTCTTCTTCTGGTTCTTCGGGGTTGAACAGCTTGAATAGCTGGGTTGCGAAGATGTAGTATAAGAAGGCTACTACGCAGATCGTTCCTAGGGTTCGGTGGACTGGATATCAGCCCGTCATCCGCGATGCCTGAGTATGAGAGATGAACTTACACATACTGATAGCGACTATAGCACCTATTGTCTTGACATGAGTCAATCGGGAATGCCATCTATCATCAGATACGCTCGTGACCCGTCGACATGATGCTTACTTGCTCCTCGTATCTTCATACAGCTTGACAGCATCGTCCGCTTTCTTCTGCCGAGCCCGTTCCCTAGCAAGCATATCCAATCTCAGTTTCTCCTTCTCCGCCGGATCCTCTTTCGGATTAAAGTGCCCCCTAAATCAATCAGCTCAATCTACAAGGAAGATAGGGGACATACACATGAGCGGCATTTCCTGCTTCCCACCACAATTCGCCTTTTGTAGCTTGACCTCCTGCTTTACCCAATGGAAAGGGAAACAAGCGGGGTTTAGCATCTCTTGTAGTCAGGAAATGAGAGGGATGAGCAGATTCATTATCCTACCTAATCAGCCTCACTGTGACGCAAGGTATGACATACCCAATCGGTCGGTTTCAATGGTACCTTGCCCTTGCGAGCTATATCCTTGTCAATACTCCGGAACCTTCCAGTTTTGGTTATCTGCTCATGATACTTCTTGACAGCTCCCATCAAGCAGAAATGGGCGAACAGTACCCTGATCTCAGCTCCGGATACATATGATCAAGCTTACATGACGAGCAGAGCGTTCAGACGCCTCCACATCCCCACTACGACTATCAAGTCGAGTGGTAAGTCAAGGTTTCCTGCTGCTAGAGACAGAGCACCGGAGCCGAATACGATCAGGTGGAAGGGAGTCAGGGACCTATCCGTCAGCTTGATATGTGAAGTTTGGGAGTTGAACGTACATGCCACTGGAATCTGCGGTCGGGTCTCCCCACATTATGGCAGTTACTTCTTCGATGGAGATTTTGTTCGAGACTGAGTGGATTCCTGTAGTACTCAGATGAGTGTGTTCGGTCAGTGATAGTTGATCGCGATGCAGAGATGAGTACCAGCATTGGCCAGAAACCTCCCTATGATCTGAAAGGGACAAACGGGGTCGGACTTGAAAGGAGGATCTCATGTCGTCACATCAACGGTAACGTTAGAGGTTGTCGATTTGACCCATCTGACGTATATCCTGAGCCCTGTCCCTGCGACAAGTGGTCATCGACTAGCCAATGGACTCATCTGCCGTCTACTTGATTAGCTTTGCTGGCTCTTGGACCGGGAAGCTCACCTCACAGCACAGCTCTCAGCTCCGAACCAAGTCTAAATCAAAACTGCTAATTCCGACATCCTCATTCCTTGATTCCTTAGGATGTGCCTATCGGCCTAGCTCACACCCAAGCTTTCATGCTCAACTCCCCTCGGATCGACGTACAAGCAAGATAAGAACACCGTCGCGTCTCCAAAACCCCACTTCGCCCCGCACAGACCCGTGCCTGAATCCAAAAGTCATATCATCAGCCTCAGTTGAATGCAATTTCTTTCCTTCTCGACATCATCAAGAACGTCCACATAGCTTCTCATTAATCATGTCTGATCCTCCAGATATCAGTCCTCTCAATGAAGTGGACCTGCAGAAAGGAGATGGAGAGCAGGGAGAGGAATTGATACATGTCAAAGAAGGGTATTTTCGATATATCGATATCTTATTCGAATGGTGTAAATATATGAATCCCTGGCAGGTGAGTCAGCTGGAATTTTCGGTATATCTCAAAGGGCGAGCTGATGTACAGAAAAACGCGGTCAAGGCGCTACTCAACGGGGAAGCTCTGACTCATCCTGATCACCCACTCCATCAGCCCGGTCAGGATGGTATTGAGCTTTACATCAGTAAGCTCTCTGGGCTGCACGGCAGGTAAAAGCTGATAAGAGGTACTGCAGAGTCTGGAAAGCAGAACCTCCTCTTCAGTTTGAAACAGCTCGAATACCTTCAATATTATATCCATCATTATCAACTCGCAGATCCTAGGGTCGTCAAGGAGATGACTGCTGGCGGAGCCATCCCTTGGCCGGAGGAATGTAATTTCGATGAAGTCGAGGTTGATCATTGGATACCACTCCCCATGAACGTCCTTCTACCGGAAGTCATTGGGACTATCGTAAGTCAACTTGCATTTTGACGAGTGGGAGCTGATAGCAGGAACCGGCAATCTTCAAATCACTATCAGCAATCAAGAAAGAAATGAACCGAATCACAAAAAACAACAAACACGTGAAACGAGAGGCAATGATGATGAGGGGCACTCGGGAAGAAAAGAGCAGAGCGGAGGCTGAGATTGATAATGAGAGGGAAGGACCTGGGCTGAGGAGAGGGCCGATGAGGAAATCATGGGGGAGGGATGAGAAGGTTAATATCGAGGAGGGATGGGGGCAGGGTTGGAAGGATGAGGGAGAACAGAATGGTGAGTCAGCTGACATCATTGATCGCCTTCGAGCTGATCACAAGCTACTATCGTAGACTCCGCTGCATCGGATAAACCCCCTTCGCTCGTCCAATCTGATGGAACTTCCGAAGATTCACGACCCCCTTCATCATTGTACCAGACCCCCGACACCCCCTCGCAACACTACCATCACGCCCAGCAAGCTCTACTCCTAGCATCTCAAGGCGGGCTCGTCACGGCATTAGCTCACCGACCAGATAGTCCACCCGAGGGTGAACCTACCGAATCCCAAGCTAAGATCGGGAGAAGTCTCTTCATTGCCCTTGACCTGGTCACTTGGGAGAAGGATGAGAGTGTCATTCTGGAAATCGGATGGTCGGCTGTTTGGTGGCAGCCTGTTGATCCTGAGAAACCATTTGGCGAGTTCGAGGAAATGACTGATAAGGGCCATTATATGTGAGTTGACACGTAAAAGGTAGCCTAATGATAGTGTCCAAGATCACTTGCTTCGTTCGAAGAACGGGGAGGTCAAGCCTAACCACCGAGATAATTACCTTCATGGCTATTCTCTCCCTATCAAGCAAGAAGATATAGCTCTAACCGTCGAGAAATTGATAGCCGACCTATCCAAGAGAGCCGGTAATGGGCCGACCTGTAGGTTTCAGCCCTTTGATAATGCAACAAAGACCTGATCAGCAGTTATGGTTCTTCACTCGCCCAAAGACCAATTGGTCGCCGAACACGCGAAATATATCCAATTGGGCCTTTTCTCAGTGGATTGGATCGAAACCCTCAGACCGACCGCATCGGAATTCCCACCTTACGCGGATGAATCAGGACTAGGACAGACTTTCATTATCGTAAGCTCCCACAAACGCAGACCGGAAGCTGATGACAGGACACTGCTAATTTATTCGGTAATATCGAAAATGGTCATGGGTCGGATGAAGGGCTTAAGAAGACTGGCAAATCACTTGATGATGTCGCATTGATCATGTTTGGGAACACTGGAGCGAAACCGATCTACACCGCCAACGCGGGGAATCGAGCCTCTGTAAGCTTCCCGTAGCTCGGATGTCCATAGAGCTGATATTCAGAACTTGATCGAAGTCTTCCTATCGAGTAAGTCGTGGACAATGAGCGCGCAATCATCAGCTGATATATAGTCGTCACTGGACCAGACTTGAAAGAGCTACAGGAGGATTACGCCAAGAGTCAGTCTCCCATCGCTACCGTGACCAGTGCAGCCTCAGAGCCAATTGAGAAGCCCGCCAGAGAGCCGGTCACGTTCGTCCGACCTGAGATCGAGCAGCCCGCCAAAGAAGAAGAAGAAGATTCAGAGGAAGATGATGATGAGATCAAAGGGGTGTACTTTGAGGACGAAGATGGGGAACTGGCCGAGTTCGAGGACGATTTCAAAGCTTAGTGCCAGGGAGATACGAATTGTTTATGACTTTTACGCTACTATTACTATTATATGATTATGACCATTTAAGCATGCATCCTTCGCTGCCAGAAGTCAGCTTTGTACCCATCAGTGTCCCGTGGTCTGACTAAAAGACGGGATCAAATAGTGGCTTGACGGGATCTACAATCTCCGAGGAGGTGTATATCGTCTGACTTTATTGACTAATCTATTCCTACAGCAACAGCATATCCAGCGAGACCGAGTATCTTGATAAACCGAAAGCGCATCAGCAATCATATCCAATCGAAAAACTACCTCGCCATCACTCGAAACAAAGCGGCCACGGCCAAAACCCGTTGTAATCGCATATCAAGATGCCAGTCCCAGTAGCAGTCTCCACAGATCCAGATCACTGGATAGAACATGTACACCTCTTTCCACTTTCAAGAAGCATCACTGATGATAGATCCGGAAATGTAAACACCTACCTGAACGTCAAATGAAATTACTCTGCGCACGCGTAAGGGATTTATTACTTGAAGAATCGAATGTCCATCTCGTACAATCACCGGTTACGATATGTGGAGATATACATGGACAATTTTGGGATGTCTTGGAGATTTTCAGACAGGGTGGTGAAGCCCCTGGAACGAGTTATATCTTTATGGTACGTTTCTCGAAGACGAGAGAGATCGAATTGACGAGATAGGGTGATTTCGTAGATAGAGGTTATTATAGTTTGGAGACCCTTTCTTTGCTTCTTGCGTTAAAAGCCAGGTAATTCATCTTCTGGTGATGGAGAAGTAGGATAAGAGCTGATGTTAGATATCCTGATAGAATAACATTGTTAAGAGGGAATCACGAAAGTCGGCAAATCACCCAGGTGTATGGGTTTTACGGTATGTCCCTTTCCACCACATGAGGATTGAACTGATTCGATAGACGAGTGTATGTTGAAATACGGAAACCCATCTGTCTGGAAAGCATGTTGTACAGTATTCGATCATTTAAATCTAGCAGCAGTACGTCCATCCATCTGTCCACGGGAACTCTTGCTGACAAATAGATAATCGACGACTCTATCTTATGTGTTCATGGTGGATTATCACCTGATATCAGGACGCTGGATCAAGTCCGGATCATACCTCGAGCACAGGAGGTTCCGCATGAAGGGGCTTTCTGTGGTATGTCCCCCCTTTCCGGTTTGCACGACTGCTGATTTACAGATCTGATGTGGTCTGATCCAGATGATGTCGAGGCTTGGCAAGTCAGTCCTAGAGGTGCTGGGTGGTTATTCGGTGGAAAAGTCACTGCAGAGGTCAGTCTGAAGCCACCAAGGTAAACAATATACTGACGCCCAGTTCAACCATATCAACGGCCTGAACCTGATAGCGAGAGCACATCAGCTGGTTCAGGAAGGATTCAAACACATGTTTGATGATTCACTAGTCACAGTCTGGTCCGCACCGAATTACTGCTACCGATGTGGTAACTTGGCCAGTATCATGCAAGTCGACTCGGACGGCAAAACGACGTTCAAAACGTATAACGCAGCTATTGAGAATAACACGGATCAAAAGAACCCCAACCTACATCGTCTGGTAAGTTCAGCCAAGATGTTCAGGTGACCACAAGCTGATGAATAGGGAGCACCATCATATTTTGTATAATACGCATACATGTAGCCATATCTGACATAAACGCAACCTACATGGCATCTTCTGCCCTCTTCCTCTTGTGCTCCCTCTTCTCCTTGATACTCAACTCCTTGGTCTCGGGTGGAGCAATGAAATCCTCTTCCCTTGTAGCCCGTTTTGCCTCGGCCTTGTCGTTCTGTTTCTGCTGCTTTTGCTTTTTCTCGATTCTCTCCTTGTCGTGTGGCTTGAGGAAATATTCTCCTGAAGCAAGCTGCATATCCAACTTGGAAGGTTGTTGAGGTGGAGGGAAGGGAGTGTAGGTCTTCTTCTTGGGTGCGGGCGCTGCTTGGGGATGAGATGTGGATTGTTGGTAGACTGGGATAGAATTTGGGTTAACATCCGGTCCTCGGGCCGCGAGCTTCTCGTTCTTCTTCGCCGTCTTTTCGGAGGTTTTGAGGTGTTTCTTCTGGAATTCTGACGGTCAGTGCTTATCCTTCATATATCACAGGATACGTACGGGGTAGGAATCTATCCCAGCTCTCGCCTGCTAATTTGGGGTCCTTGGCCAATTCTCGTCGGATCATCAATTCCTTGATTCGATAAATGGGGTGGACATTGTTCATGCAGTCAATCACGATTCGTCGAACCTCTTTCAAGCCCTTGAATGAACCCATTGCCGAGACAGTGTTTCCTTGTACCAGGACGTAGCATTCGGTGAGAAGCTCAATTGCCTGGATTCAGTAATATTCGGTCATCTTGTTGAAGACGACATACCTTGAGGGTACTTCCATTAGGCCCGACTATACGTTGACGACGTTTGACGAATCTCTCCTTGTTTCTAACCAGAGTTCCGATCTTGATGACATCACAAGCGATATCGTCCTGGAGAACCTTGATTGCCTGATGGTCAATTATGCTTTTCTTGAATCGTCACGAAATGACATACCTGAGGGGCATTCACTCCTCTAGCCAATAACTTCAAGACGTCCCGTCCCTTCAAAACGACATACGGATCCCAAGTCTTTCTAGTCGTCTTGACAGTCATCTTACCCGACACCAAATCAAGTTCACAAGCTAGCCCGACTGATTCAAGTGATGATGTGATTTGACCCCAGACAGAGCGGAGGTATGGTTCCCGATATTTGGGGAAGAGGAGGGCGAACGAGGATTCTTCAGTGAATGGTAGGTGCTTTGATTTGTCGGGTTGGAGGAAAGGTTCAATCTTCCAGCTGTGATGTTAGTCATCTATACGTATCCCGAGAGCGAAGAGGCCTACTGATCGATGTCATCTGTATCCCATGCTAGACGTCAGCATGTGGCCACTGCTCGTGATGCAGACTCACGCTTCTCCTTCCTATGCCTCTTGTTCTTGTTCACCTCCACCGAAGCTTCTCCCTCTCCAGCACTCTCATCCTCTTCCCTATCCCTCGACTGCTTTGTCTTCTTTGATGCTTTTGATGTTGATGCCTCTGCACTCATTGCTTTAGATGAATCAAAAGTGTGTATATGATAGCATGGAAATCTGCCAATCCAACTTTATTTGACATGACGTGGGATTAGTACACGCTGTGCCTGGTTACAGTGATAAGGAACCGTATAATCTCGAGCGCGACTCGACAACCACCTACCTGGACTACATCTCGACCGCACCTATACATACATACACCTAGAGGCTTGCCACTCTTCGTACCGCATACCTACTCCATTATATATCGATAGAGTGAATAATGATTGATCTCATCCATTGTATATCCATTCATCTTCAAAATCAGCTCGCACTGACCCTTCAGTCCAGCCCGAAAAGGGAGGAGACATCAATGTCGTCAAGGAGTCTCAGAAGAAGAGGAACGCTTCGGTAGAGTTAGTTGACGAGGTCATGGCTTTGTTCAACGAGCATAAGGAGGGTAAGCTATTCAGCCCATGGCACGGAGCCCAGCTGACAATTTAGCAAACTACAACTCTGAGAATCTACGACGAGAAGTCAATGCTCTAATCAAAGAAATTGGACAGATCAAGAGGAACAAGGGAAACGCCGATGAGCTTATCGCAAAGAAGGCAGAGATGGACAAGGAGGTCGCTGCCTTGACGGTCAAGGCCAATGAGTTGGTCAAGAAGAGGGACGCAAAGGCATTCCTTTTGGGAAATATTGTCGACAAGAACAGTGCTGTCTCCACCACCGAGGTATGTGACCTCATGAGTCTCAAGTATTTGAGCTCATGGATAGGACGATAACCCTATCCTACGAGTATGGCACCCCGAGCCCAACCATAAGGGTAACACCGAACCTGGACTTCAGGCAGAGGACAAGACAGAGGGCATCATTTCGCATCACGAGGTCCTCGCCAGGCTGGAGGCATTCGACATGGAACGAGGTTAGTCATGTGCATATGAAATCGGGCCAAGAAGCTGACATATAGGTGTCAAGGTCTCTGGTCACCGAGGATACTTCTTGACAAATGACGGTGTTGATCTCAATCTCGCTTTGATCAACTACGGACTCGATTTCCTACGTAAAAAGTCCTACAAGAAGGTCCAGGCTCCATTCATGATGAACAAAGATATGATGAGTCAGACTGCTCAGTTGTCGGAGTTTGATGAGGCTTTGTACAAGGTCAGTCCAACGAGTCCAAATCAGTCCAGGCCAGAGCTGACAGACAGATCTCTGGGGGAGACGCCGAGGACAAATACCTCATTGCTACTTCCGAACAGCCCATCTCTGCCATGTTTGCAGATGAGAACATTGAGCCCAGCAAGCTACCTATGAAGTAAGCCATGATTAGTTCTTCCTTCACAACCAGTGCTTATAACAGGCTCGCTGGTTACTCGACGTGTTTCCGAAAAGAGGCTGGATCTCACGGGAAGGATACATGGGGTATCTTCCGAGTTCATCAGTTTGAAAAGATTGAGCAGGTCAGCTTCCTCACCAACTTTTGCCAGTGGAGCTTAGCTGATTCATTAGTTCGTCGTGTGTGAACCCGAGAACTCGCCCGCGATGCTCGACATGATGGTTGAAAACTCGAAGGAATTCTACGAGTCCCTAGGACTACCCTACCGAGTCGTCAACATTGTTTCTGGAGCTTTGAACAATGCCGCTGCTATCAAGTACGATTTGGAGGCTTGGTTCCCATACCAGGGAGAATACAAGGAGCTTGTATCCTGTTCGAACTGTACCGATTACCGTAAGCTACCTCATATCCAGCGCTTTTTCGATGCTGATTTTTCAGAGTCGAGGTCGTTGAATGTCCGATGTGGTTTCAAGAAGAGTGAGGGAGGAAAAGTCGGATTTGTTCACATGCTGAATGGAACACTTTGTGCAACGGAACGAGCACTTTGTTGTCTTGTTGAAAACTACCAGACTCCTGAGGTAAGCTAAAGCACCCCTTGTTGGGCAAAGCTGATTCGACAGGGTCTGCGTATACCAGAGGTCCTTAAGCCATATATGCAGGGCCGAGACTTCATTCCCTACACTGCCGAGCTACCAAAGTCTTCGACCAGTAACAAGAAGAAGTAGACAGGTACGAGTAGATATATCCACCTGAGCTGTATGGGATCTAGAGGGAGAGGGTGGGCTGCTTTGCCACATGTATGCATCGTCTAGCTAGCTTCCCGTCGTGCATCATCCTGCTCATGTCACGCATTGCGTTGCCACCGGCTGAGATAAACGCTGATTGTGGCCCCGCGGAAAGATAGCCGCGTGACTCGACTGATCACCCCACCTTACACCTTTGCATTGATCATATCACTACCTGAACATTTCACCCCCTCTAATCCAAGGATGGAGATATATGCAGCATCAGACGGATATGTTTTGCAGCTCACAAGGAGTTTGGCGGATTATTCTACGTATGTGAACTATTCATCAGCCGCCGCAGGGCTGACGAAGCAGTGTCGATGATCTTACGAAAGATATCGCGCCCCACCTTGGTATCGAAAGCGACAATATCCTGCTATTCCTAGAAGATGGGAGAGAGCTCAAAGATCGTCTTTTGCTAGAAGCGCTGGATAGAGGAGGGTCTGGACAAGGCTCCGAAGTAAGTATCCCTCTTTGTGTGAAGGCAGACTGACGAGATAGGCGAAGTCGGAGGTCCTTTTCCTGTTCAATAGAGAGACTTTCTGGACAGAACCAGAGATATGGGCTGACAAGTGTAAAGAAGACTTGTTCTTGCCTCCTCTGATCGATCGTGAGTCTACAATTGATACTGATGAGAAATACTGATAATTAGCGAACTCTATACAAGATCTATCCGAAGCTCATCAACCATTCTTCATGGCCCAAGATCACATCCACCATATATTATCCCTCTTTGCCGCTCAGTACAAAGCGCTTTCTCTGGCCTATCAGAACCTAGATCATCACTTAGCACCGCTACGGGAGGAATGGAACACGCTTTCCAGGACCGCCGATGAGAGGTTGAAGGAACAGGTCGAACTATTGGAATCAGCACCTAATGATTTGGCGATATTGCCCAAAGTACCGATCCATCCGGCTTTCTGGTCAAAGAGGGATTCAGCGGGGAATGTAGTGAGCAGAGGGAAAGATGAGACGAAAGATAAGACTCTGGCGGATTATATACATGCAAGGAAGATGGAAGAAGTCATAGAGACTTGCAGGGCTTCGCATGGTGAGCCTCAACGAGAGGAGTATGACTCGGGAGCTGATCATCAAGATGACATAGCCGAGCGGTTTCGGGCATTGGCGGTACAGATGGATGAACTGTTACAGATGGCAGCGATGGAGAAGGATAAGGCGGAGGAGAATGCCAATGTGATCAGAATGGAGTTCGATCAAGCTCTCCATCGTACGGAACAGGCTATAGAGGTCATCACGGAAGCTGCGCAAGACGATCACTTTCTGGATGGTAAGCCGCTTTGCAGCCCGACGAAAGACGGGGACCGAGAAGAATAGCTGACCATTAGTTACTCTCGAGCTGGAAGAGGTTATGCGCAACGACCTGGATCATCTCACTGCTCTCAAGGTGGGCTAATCTTTGTGTCTCTACAGCAGATGAGCTGATGGGTAGAACGACTACACCTTAGAGGTTCATATCCATCTTCGTCAAGTCGCTCATATGGAATCCCGAATCGCCGAGGTAATCAAACCACTGACAACCCTTGAAACGGACTTCAAGTCAAAAGGCGCATTCCCCCATCTGACACGCCTTCACAATCTACCTTTCGCCTACATCTCGCTTATTCTAGAATATCGATGGCGAAGGCAATTCGGAGGTAGCTTCTCATCATGGTGCAAACAGCTTAATGAAGCTATTGGCTCGATGCTCCTTCCTGAACGAGATCGGAGGGTTGAGATGAACAAAGATATCTCTCAATTGAATTTCATCACCCTGTGGGGGATAAAGGAGAGCTCGTCGATATATTGTGATTTCACAATCATGTCTGGTGCAGAGGTGCTGGACAAGCTGGTGGTAGATGATGCCATGCTTGAAGGTGAGCTACCCACTGGAGGGCCTAAGCTGATTATCAGAACTTGATCAATGGATCAATGGACTCGCCCACGACGTCGAGTCTTCTTTTGGCGCCGGACCCAAGCGGGATGCCCTTCTCGGAACGGTTGGTCAACTCCTCGATAAGTACAACGCCCTTCAGGATGCATTCCGGGAGAGGGAGCAGGTCGCAAACCATTGGTCATGGGACAAGAAAGGTTCGTAGCTAAAGCTCCAAAGCTCTTGACCATCAGAACTGATGGCCAGTCCTGTCTATCATGCGCAATGCTAGAGGCGACGAAGGCTCACTACTCGGCGAGAGTGAGGCACGAGTCGGTATCGATCAAGACCTAGTGGACGAGATGGAATTACGCCATCGCGAAGAAGTGGAAGGTATGGATCAACAGCAGCTCGAGCTACAGGAAGAAGTGGACCGACTGCGAGCCAATCTCGGGGAAGAGGTCCTCGCTCGTCAAACGCTTTCCGCCGAGCTAGAGGAGCGCAATCGACTCAGCGAAGACCGGACGCGGGACCAGGAAGAAGCATCGGATTTCATTACTGCGCTTCAAGCGGATATGGCACAGGAGAAAGCCCGAGCGACCGACCTGGGTATCAGGCTACAGGAAGCCCTTCTTGATGTGGATGGCCTTAGAAACACCGAACAGAATCTACTCGCCCAGCTCAGCGATATGCGCGACGAGCGAACCAAGCATTTCCAAGTCACCAGCGATGCCCATTCGGCAGCCGACGCACTTCGATCTCAACTAGCCGGGTTACAAGCGGAATTGGAAGCTTCCTCGAAGCAGCTCGCCTCTGCCCAACAGGAGCGGGATGTCGCTCTCAAGAGTCAGTCTGCCGAGGCGGAACGATTGATGCGAGACCGGATTGCCGAAGCGGATGGTGATAGAGCTGTACTCGAGCATCAGAACCTCAGTCTCGCGAAAGAAGCTCAGGATATGAAAGTCGAATTGGCGGACAAGCTTACCGCTGTCCGGAATAATGCAACTCGACAGGCTGATGGGTTCAAAGCTGAGCTCGCCATGAGTAAAGCTCAGTTGAGGGAGGCTCAACGGCGGGAAGCTGTCTTGTCGGATGAAATGGCTACGACGAGAGATACTGCTACTGCGGTGGCTGCCGAGAAGGCTCATCAAGCTGAAGTTGCCCGAGATGCAGTCGCCCTCGCTACTAAATACTACGACACCTGTCGCCCACTACTACGGATATTGAACGCAGCGGCATCATCGAAACGAAACGGATCTGATGAAGCTGAGAAAGAGAAGGAGGATGCCGAAAAGGACAGGGCCAGAGCAGCATCACCAATCTCTGATAACCAATCGACGATCTCGATAAGGGATAGCGTCCTCATACGAAGTCTTGCTTCTGCACAGCAATTCGATCTAGAAGCATTCACGGAAGTCGTCAATAAGGTGGTAATCCGGATAAAGAGGTATCAGAAGGCATACAAACACTCGCAGAGCATTTGTAAGAATAGGATCACCTTCACCGACTTCCAAAAGGGCGATTTGGTAAGCCCCTAAGCCTCCTACTATCGTCAGCTGATTTTAGGCTCTCTTTTTACCAACCCGAGATCCTTCTCGACGTCACTGGGCCGCTTTCAACGGTAAGCTCCCCTAGCTCGATGATTCTCCAAGCTGATCCATGTAGTCAATGCGCCTCATCACTTCCTCAAAGCTGATGAGAGGATGCAGGAAGAAGCCAAGAGTCGGGAATGGATCATGGCTCGTATCACCAGCTCAGAAGAAGCGGTTGCCGGAGAGGTACGTTGAATCCAAGTTTAAGAGCTGACGAACAGACACCCGAAACCAATCCCATTGGTCTTACTCCCGGTCTACGATATCAAATACACGGTACCGAGCCTTTCGATCCTCTAGCAATGCCCAGAAATCCCAGACGGTCGACTTCAATGGGGATGAACAGCCTCCTCCTTCAAGACACATCGCCGACTTCTGTGATGGGATCGTCGGTCCGCCCGGTGCTTCCTCCATTCAGTACGCGGACTAGTGGGATGATTAGTGGACTACCGACTAGTCTCAGGGAATCCGCCCCGATGACTATGTCGCCTAGTCTAGCAATCAAAAGCGAGGGGTACTTTCCTCCTATCATGCCGGCTGTAATGGAGCAGGTGTCTGACGAGCGTATCGCCCCTACCAGCACAGAGACGACCACAGAAGAGATATCCAACACCGCAGAGATTACCTCAATCCCGCCGCCTTCGTCTTCAACGGGCAAACTCGGACCACCCGTCGAAGCACCGGCTAATCCACCTGTTGCTGAGAGCGCTGCGACTTCGATTCCGATGGCTCCTACGCTGAGTACAAGTCACTATCGCAGATCGTCCCGTTCGAACTTATCGCCCGGATCACGAGATGTACCACTTTTCGCACCTTCATCACTTGGACGGCCAGCCTCTGTCGCTTCTTCCCACTCGACCCACTCGAGGGGTTTACCAATTGGGATTCCAGGGGGTAAAGCAGCTCCAGCGATGGCCATCACTTCCTCCACCGGATCTGGGAACTTTTCGCCTGGATCTCATGGCTGGGTAGCCAGGCCACCTTCCGGGAGCTCCTTATCACCGAGTCAGCGGGAAAGCGGGACTAGCGGGACTAGTACTGCTCCAGGTACTGGGACCGGGGGCAAGGGATCACCGCTTGGTATCGGCACCGCATCTACTTCTGTCGCATCCGCCTCGACCTCTACGTCGACAGGCGGGTTGAGCTCTATGGCTCGGACTATCAGTAGAGGGTTCTCGATTAAGCCGCCGAAAACGAATAGTGGGGCTAATAGTGCGGGTTCTGCGGGTGTTGCTGGACAATCCCAGAGTGCGGCGGATATACTGAAGCAATTCGGCGAGACGAAGTAGTGCGTGATGCATTGCATGCTGTTCTCAGGCTGCTCTGCAGAATCAGTCGCGACCGTCCAAGCGGGATAATGAACTCCACCCAGCGTGTTTTATGATCTGCATGTCTATGCTGTCTACAACGAATTATCACCACCAAACAGATGGAAGGATCGACTATAACTCGCCGATCCGATGAACTTGCCATCTCCCGAGATATCCACACTCATGACCTTTCCAGCATCCGTGGCCAGATTCCTAATCATGTTCCACTCATCCGCAGACCATATACGGACATTACAATCGAATCCAGCCGTGACCAAGAACAGACCAGAACGAGGAAGGACATCAGAAGAAGGTGTGGCCGTTTCCTTCTCACTTGGATCGTGGCTGATATCGTCGGTGTCCATCTTATCGCCGTTGGAGATGCCATTGGAGGTGCCGTTAGTTTGTGGTGCTTCGAGGGGAATATGTGGCAGTTCAGATGTAGAGCGGAAGAATCGGAGGTCGGAGACTGATGAACTATGGGCGGGGATTATGTATTGTGTTTTGAGAGCTCGAAGATCCCATATACGGACGGTGTCGTCTCCGGATCCTGTTGCTACTTGGTACCTGGTCATCAGTCTAGCTCATACGCCTAAAAGTTACTCGACATACCCATTAGGAGCAAAGTCCATCGCTAAGATCTCCTTGATGTGCCCATCTAATACCATTGCCGTTCTTCCTGTTCTCGTATCCCATACACGCCCAATTGCGTCAAAACCACTGAGGAGTCAGCCGTCTATTCTACCATCTAAGGGAACACTCACCCCGATGCAATCAGCGCGCCATCGTCTTGGAAAGTCAACGCATAGACCTCTTTGCTATGCCCTTCTTGCGTCATCAATTCTTTTTGCTTTGCGACATCCCATAATCTCCATGTTCCATCGAACGACGCTGATCCAAGGTAAGACCCGGATGGGTGGAAAGCCACACGTCCGACTCGATTTGTATGCCCACTCAGCGTTCCTAACGGCTTATCGCTACTCGTCAGCTAGTCTTCACGTTTGAGGAAGCGGACGTACTCTGATAATGACCAAAGCTTGACTTCCCCCTCTCCACCTCCCGTGGCGAAATTCAGTCCGTCCTCGGACATCCCAACAGTTGCTGAGGGGTGCCATGCTGCTCCACCCACTTTATCCGTGTGTCCCCTTTTCGTCGATACCGCGTTCAGATTGGGCAGATCCCAAACTTTGGAATCACCCGTCCACGATGTCGTTAAGATGTATTGGGAGTTTGGCGAGAAACGTAACGTCGATAGTGGACGATCATCACCAAATTGGGATCCGAGGTTATTGAATGACTGAATATCAGATAAAGGTAAGATCAAGAATGCTCGAGCTTACCTTCAATTCCTGATATAGTGATTTCCTGACATTGACAATCTTTCCTAAAGGCAATCCAGCTTCTATACGCTGACGTGCTATCCTCTTTCTCGCTCTAACTGTTCAGCATTCGGGTCCGCCTCATATTCACGAGAATGCTCACCTTTGCAAGGAATACGCCGCCAGCTTCCTCCTCGCCGCCAGCAGATCATCCGTTCCTTCGGTAAAGAACTCCCCCTCGTCGTCCGAATCGTCACTGTCGCTATCGTCCATTGGATAGTCCATCCCACTTCGGCCTTTTGCCATCTCCATCTGCTCCTGAACATATTTCAGACGGTCTCTTCTATCTCCAGGCTATGTAGTCAGCATCGTCGCCTATAGGGGCCATGAATGGGGTAGCTTACCCCTTCGCCGAACAGTGTTATAGGCTCTCCATACGCCCTCAGACGTTCCCTGACTTTCTTGTCATCCGTAGGAACGGCCATAGTCCTCAACCTCGTCCTCCTTTCCAGCTGCTCGAGAGCGACCGCATTCTGCTCACGTTCCCTCTCATCATCCTCTCCTCCGAGCTCGTAGGTGTTGTCGACCGCTGTGACTCGTTAGCCCGATTCTTGACCGGGAGTATTCATCCAAAGTCCTCTGAGGCCCTCTTGGACACTTACTGAGGTCGTCAATATCCATCCTGAGTGTAATGTCTATGTATAATCAGTGAAATATGCACCTTGATTGACATTTCAGTTGATGCGCGGCTGAGGTGGAGGATCATTATTTTCACACCATTCTTTTGATTTATCCCACACGACCTGAGCAGCAAGGAGCACAAATCACTGGGTGCATGAATGCATGGCATTCGATATCTACTATTACAAATGTACAGATTGCTGATCTAGTTATGTGGTCGGGTGATAAGTAAGTGTCGAGTTGTAGCAGTAGCTGTCCATGTTCTATCGTAGTCAGCAATCAACTTCACTTGGATTGAACAGACGCGACTTACGCATTGACAAAGATAGTTTGAGTAGCGTCAATGATCAAAGCAGGACCAGCGACCTCGTCTCCGATATCCAAGTGTTCCAATTGGAACACCGGAGTATCGATTCGCGATCCCTTGCCAGTTCCAGGAGGACTGACGTAAACTTCCTGGCGACTGGACACTTTCCCGCCTTTTGAAGTCTCGGTAATCGCGTCAACTGGGGTTGTTTTGAGGGTCTTGATCTCATCAAAGACGGAATCTCCGGGTGGTGAGAATGTCTTGCCGACTCCTTTGACCTGGATTGTTAGTGGAAGCATCTCCGCGATCATCGCGACTGACCTTGAGATCGTCCACCACAATGGCGCTGGTCAGGAGGAATCCGAACTCAAGCTTGTAAGCAACTTTGAAAGCAGTCTCAAAGTCACCACCTGCAGGCTCAGGACTAGCTGATCAGCTATGCCCGTCATTCAACAAGCGGAGGTGGACTTACATCATGAGAGCAGTGTCGGAACCGTCGAAACGCATATGTAAAACCTTTTCAGTCTTGATCTGATCTTCCTTGAATCCTTGAGCATCCAGCTCGGTCCTTACGCGACGGTCGATGCCGGCTAGTCGGGAACGTAGCATGGGAATGGTCTCGGCATCGTATACGGATGAACATGGCTCTTGGGATTCGTAGACTCTGTGACATCAGCTGTGCGGTGGGAGTATCTGGAGGGAATTTACCGGTCTGCGAGGGCGAGTCCGTAGGCAGAAAGGATAGAGGAATAACGGTGGATCAATACACGCGTGATACCGAGACTCTGGCTTGGTCAGTGCGAGTCCTAAATGAATAAGAGATAGGCTTACCTCGGCGATCTCGCAAGCATGCTGGCCTCCTGCACCTCCGAATGACGCTAGACTATCCGGTCAGCGCATTCTGATACAGATAGCTGGTACACTTACATGTGCTTGGATGTAGCGAATCCTCTGGCCTCCGTCAGTGTCCTAATTGGCCTAGCCATAGTCTCATTGGCAATCTTGACGAAACCGTAAATCTACGGGTCAGCCTGCTTGGGGAGTGATCACATACCATCTCGTCCATCGAGAGGTCACGTCCGGTCTCCTCGATAATCTGTTCACGCAGTGTCCTGAAAGCGGTTTCCGAAGCGTTGGGATCTAGAGGCTCGTTCTCATTGGGCCCGAAACATTGTGGGAATCTGGTCATTAGCTCTATTCCAGGTGTTAGCAGGTCTGCTTACATTCTTGGCACTAATCGACCCAAGAGTAAGTTGGCGTCCGTGAGTGCGAGTGGTCCGCCCTTCCTATAACACGCAGGACCAGGGTGGGCACCGGCGGATTCGGGACCGGCGTGGAACATTCCATTCCTGAAAGTCAAGCATGATCCACCACCAGCTGCGACGGTATTGATGTCGAGTTGAGGGCTTTGGATGGAGATACCGGCAGTTGTCGTTTCGTAAACGATCTCGTATCGGCCATCGAAGCGGGATACGTCTGTAGAGGTACCTCCGACATCGAATCTGACTGTCAGTAAGGCTACTAAGCCTGAACGGTGTTGTGACATACCCAATGACTGGAGCCCGCTCCTTGGCGTCCCAACTCGTGAGTGCATAGCCGACGACACCTCCTGCAGGCCCACTCAAGATAGAGTTGAGACCGGTGAAGTTCTGTTCATCAGCCCCGAATCTCGCTGAAAGAAGACCGGACATACATCGAGATTGACAAGACCACCATCGGAACCCATGAACTCGACTTTCAAGCCACCTTTCCGCCCTCCGGCGAATCCAGCATAGAATCCATCTAGGTAATCTCCGAGCACAGGTGTAAGGTATGCGTCTGCTGTTGTCGAGACTCCTCGGGGGACCATCCTGATCATAGGCAGTAGTTGAGATGAGAGAGAGATATGCTTGAAACCGATCTTTTCGGCGATCTTCCCGACTTCGAGCTCGTGGTCTGGGTACGTAAAGCTATCTGATCAGCATGTGTCGCCTTGAACGGAGACTTGAAGACGTACGAGTGTGCCAAGACGACAGCGACTGATCTGTAGCCTTGATTGTAGAGCTTCTGCAAGTCCGCCCTTACGACATCTTGGTCAAGCTTCTTCAGAATGTGAACTGCCTCTCCACTCAAACCCTGTACAATCGAGCCTTCTGTACTTCCCCCAAGACCGTTCTGAGCACCGATACCCTCGTAGGCTTTGGCGACTTGACCATCCTCAGTCCACTTGACGGCATGTGCTGCGTGTTCGGGATCCGAGGTGTATCCGACCAAAGTGACACGCTCGTCTACCTCGACGACATCGCCGTATAGTGTGGATGCTTTCTTGATGTGCAGATCGAAAATCTTCGGACGAGCTTGGTTACCGATACTGAGTAGATCTTTGAAGCCTTTCGTAATAAGGAGGGCGTGAGGTGCTCCCCGTCGTTCTAGCAGAGCATTGGTAGCGACGGTCGTACTCAGTCGAACAGTGTCTGCCGGGTCAGTGTAGCTCCACACCCCGGAGACAAGGACATACCGATCTTGTTGGTGGGTAGAGGGACACCTCGAGGGACCGGCTGTCCGGTCACTATCTCCAGGATCCTCCTGATACCCTCCGTCGGAGCATCTGGGTAGTTGGAAGGGTCTTGCGAGAGCAGCTTGGTGATGACCTCCTTGCGGGGGTTGGAAGCGTTATTTGGGTCAGGCCATGATCTGCGACATGAGCTCGAGCTCCAATTAAGGCTTGATTACTTACGCATAAACGTCGGTGAATGTTCCTCCTCTGTCGATTGATACGACGATGGAGTGTTCGGGGATATCGATAAAGGTCATGTTAGATGAAGATGGTTGCGACGAAGACTTGGGTATATGAGCTATCTGTTCTCGAAGTTGACACAAGACTATATGAAGGGTTTGCATACATCTTGATCCATCTTGATCCGAGTCTCCTTGTCCTATCGGCTAGCAGATTGTTGCGCGGAAGATGAGTTAATGGCGAATCTAAACGGCGTAAAGATAAGTTACGCGGAACATCACCGGAAAGTTGATCCGGGGTACAACTTAGGCGATACCTCTTACTCTATGCCGAGGCCGCTCATGATACGGTATCACGAGCTGGTTACGACTTGTATAGTAGTGTTATAGATAGCTGATATATGTCTCTGTACTACTTCTGCTAGAGCAAACGATGCCCAATTCGCACCTATCGCCCATACACATAATCTCACACATTTCATCATGGTCAATGCTTCAGATGTACCCAAGGACCCGATCACCCTCAGTCTCTTGTGGGCTCCCTTGTTAAGCGTAATTGCTATGTAGCTGATCAACATAGTGCCAACCGCTTCATGAATGTTGCAGAGGCAATGGGCCGATCGCTCCAACAGACATCCATCTCGACCAATATCAAAGAACGACTCGACTACTCATGTGCCCTATTCAGCCATACAGGTGACCTAGTCGCCAATGCTCCCTTCATTCCCGTACATCTCGGATCAATGTCCTTCGCCGTCAAATTCCAGCTTGAGCGATGGGCAGGTCAACTTCATCCAGGAGACGTTTTCCTCGCCAATTCGCCGATTGCTGGTGGATCACATTTACCTGATCTGACGGTTATCACTCCCATCTTTGATCCTACACCCGGGAAGGAGGATCAGATCATCTTCTTCACTGCCTCAAGGGCGCATCATAGTGATATTGGAGGTATCATTGGTGGTTCCATGCCGGCGACGAGTACGACTCTGGCAGAGGAAGGAGCAGAGATCATTAGCTTCAAGCTAGTCTCACAGGGCGTCTTTGACCAGAAGGGGCTGTATGAGCTATTGGTCGATATACCTGCGAAGTACCCTGGTGGAAGTGGATGTAGGAATTACAAGGACGTCGAGAGTGATATCAAGGCGGTGAGCCATATTCCGCGGTCGTTCAGGTCGAAGCTGACAACATAGCAAATCGCTGCAAACCACAAGGGCTCGCAGCTTCTCCAATCGTTGGTCGACGAGCATGGTCTGAAAGTTGTTCACGGGTACATGGGCTATATCCAGCAGTGAGTCGGCTCATTAGGCATCAAATTACGATGCTAACGAAGTAGAAACGCCGAGCAGGCTGTACGAACCATGTTGATCAAAGCGGCCAAAGAGGCCGGCACGAACGTCCTCGAGGCGACTGACTATCTTGATGATGGAACGCCAATCTGCCTTAAAGTCACGATAGACAGCGAGAAGGGAGATGCCGTCTTCGACTTTGAAGGGACGGGTGCAGAGGTACGGGGTAACCTGAATGCTCCTATCGCCGTCGTGCACTCAGCGATCATCTACTGGTAACTCCACCCTTTCCCAAGACTTGTCCATAGCTCACTTCCAGTATGCGTACGATGGTCAATCAGGATATTCCCTTGAACGCAGGATGTCTCGTACCCCTCAACAGTGAGCATCAAGTTGCCAAGACAAATGACTTCCGCTGACATGCAAGTCCACATTCCCGAAGACTGTCTCCTCAACCCATCTCCAGAAGCTGCAGTCTGCGCCGGAAATGTCCTCACATCTCAGCGGATCACCGATGTCGTCTTGAAAGCGTTCAACGCCTGCGCAGCCAGTCAAGGGTGCTGCAATAACTTATCGTTCGGTGTGGGAGGCAAGGACCCTATCACGGGTGAAGTCAAGAAGGGATGGGGTTACTACGAGACGATTGCTGGAGGTAGTGGGGCTGGACCAGGGTGGAATGGAGCAAGTGGTGTCCAGTAAGTCATACCGCTTGAGTCCTGTACATGTCGCTGACGGGCTAGCTGTCACATGACCAATACTGCAAGTTCGCTCCGGCTTGTTTCACGATGCATAGCTGACCTGACAGAGAATCACCGATCCAGAAATCCTGGAACGTCGATACCCAGTCATTCTCCGCGAATTCGGCTACCGACCAGATTCTGGAGGACCGGGCGAGTACTCGGGTGGTAATGGAGTTGTCCGAGACTTAGAGTTTCTTGAGCCAATTCAAATCTCGCTTCTCACCGAACGTCGTTCAAGAGCGCCATACGGCCTAGCAGGAGGTGAACCCGCAAAGATGGGCATCAATACATGGATCAAGCAGACGACAGAGGGTCAGACTCGTCGTGTCAATCTAGGAGGCAAGGCGGCTGTTCATATGGCTGCTGGAGACCGCCTACTTCTGCAAACACCTGGTGGAGGTGGATGGGGCAAGAAGGTAGAAGGGGCCAAGGCAAATGGCTCTGCAAACGGGTACAAGCCTCAATGGGAGGCTAGAGGAAGTTTGGCCGAGAAGTCCATGGCCGAAGCGGCTTTCGGAGCATAGTGTAGGATGTAGACAGGATCATAGCTCAGACTGCATGTACGAGTACACTTGCCTTTACCCACCCGTACTCAGGGTTTCCCCGGATGAAATTCCGCTCAAGTTCCGAGGTGATTTGGTGCATCCTCTCGTCTCGACTGCTTACCTCACCTGCAAAAAGCGAGATAAGCGTCAAGCATGACAGACCTATAGCCCAACGAGGCTGGGGTAGGATCCCTATAGTACCTTGAGTTGTTATACATACCGATATCAACCATGCCAATCGCTACAACCCCTTCTTTCGCCGACGCCTTGTCAGTCCGTCAAGCCGCCCGTTCCGGAACGTTCACCGCACCGACTGCTGGGCTTTGTCCCGACCAAGTTCAGGCGAATCTGCTGGTCCTACCGGCAAAGTACGCGTCCGACTTTCGAGGACTATGTAAGAGGAATCCTGTCTCTTGTCCGCTTCTTGGGGAGAACGTCGCACCTGGAGATCCGAGGTTACAGGCGAAATTGGCGGAGGATAGTGATATTCGGCGAGATGCTCCTGGATACAACGTGTCAGTGTACCTCTTCTACAGACATGGATGTGAGTCTGACAAGACAGGTATAGGAACGGGAAGTTGATCCAGGGGGATGTTGTCAATGTCGAAGAATACTGGAAAGAGGACAGTGTCGCGTTCCTCAGTGAGTCCGTCACCTCACTGCCATGGAGTACGCTAATCCAGGAGTCGGCTGTTCATTCACTTTCGAGCAAGCGCTAGCTGATGCAGGGCTGACTCCCCGACATCAAGAAGAAGGGAGGAATGTACCTATGTACCGCACCAATCTCCCACTTCTTCCGTCCGGCAGTAAGACTCATGCACTCCGCATTGTTATCCTAAAGCTGATAATTACAGTCTTCAAAGGAAACACGGTAGTCTCTATGCGACCTTACAAGCCTGAAGATGTAGAACGGGTTCGGGATATAACGAGACCATTCCTAGAAACTCATGGAGAACCGATCGCATGGGTTCGTAATTTGTCTCTTCACTCATATGTGAGCTGATGAGATAGGGAGTTGAGGCAGCGAAACAGCTAGGCATCGCGGACATTAACAATCCCGAATTTGGCGAGGCTCCAATCATTCGGGAAGGCGAAGTTCCCGTCTTTTGGGGATGTGGAGTTACACCCCAGCTAGTCGTCATGTCCAGTCCTGAATGCGAGGGCATTAGTATCGGTCATGCCCCAGGAAAGATGGTCTGCCTTGATTTGTCAATCAAAGGCATCATGTCTTGATCTTTTGTATGCTTGTACAGTTATCCATCGCTTCATCACACGACGTAGACTAGCTACTGCCGAAATATCCGTTCCAAGTCTTGTCTAAGCTCTGATTCGCGTTACTGCGGGATGCCCCAGAGACCATGCTACTACTGAGTTGGGCATCAGGCTGAGCAGGGTTCATGCCCATCAGCTGAGCTTGATTGATGTACGATGACTCGGTATAACTTGTCGGCGGGTTGTACTGCCCCGAGCCGTATTGCTGTCCGACCGACATACTAGCCTGGGGCGACCAGCCCAAGTTCGACATGTACAGGTCGTTCGGCGATGATACGGATTGGGGTGCTTGCGGAGGTAGGGTGATGTGATTAAGTAGTGAGAGCAGAAAGGGATCGGTGACCTGGTCGGTACGTTCGTTAGGTAGATTGGAATCGAATTGGGACATATTCGCTCTATCAAATCAGCTGAAGTCCAAAGTGAAAGTCGTGATACTCACATATCAACACCGTCTTGGAATGAATTTAGCTGGGTCTGATGTTGAGTATATGAGGGCGAAGGCTGCCATGGCGCATCTGAGTAGCTTGACGAGAAGCTGCCAGAGAATATCGAGTCTTGAGTATGGATCGTGGCAGAGCGCCGCCTAGCGGGGATCGGTTGAGTGAATTGTGGTGTCTGAGTGGCCTGCTGCTGCGAAAATTGAGACCCCTCTTTACCCCTGTGGCTGGAGCTAGAGCCCAGGGTGATGGCCTGCTCGAAAGTAGCCGACTGTGAATGCGGGTGATATTCCTTCACCAGCGTATCCAGTATATCCGCCTTCTGCGCCGCTGCAGGCCATGATTCTGCCACGCTGTTCAGGAAGTCAACACACTCCCTTGCACTCGAGACTGCGCCATCTTTGACCTTTGTACCATGGTGACGGACGGCAGAAAGGAGGTGAGTAGTGCCGGCCGTGAAAGCGATATTGAACAGCGTCGGAGGGGTGTAACGGAGTCCGAACCTCTGGTGGTACGTTCGTAAAAGAGAGTTGATTCGTGCGGCGGATCTATCACATCGCTATCTGTGTCAGCCTTGATGCAAAGACATCGGGACAGGCTTACCCTGACGGCTAAATTCTGAAGATTGTCGGCGGAGCTGGTGCTGGATCGGGATCCACCCAGCTGAGCGACGGGTCGATAATACGGTCGGTAAATAAGGATGGCACACCACTCCTTGGCCAGCTGTAGCATAATGATGTGCGGTAGGGCATTCTTCACTGTATGGCCATTGACCACCATAGCGGGCGGTAGCTGCTCGTTCCATGAATCAAGAGCCAGTCTGAGGAATCAGCTAGATTCTCAACGATACAAATGGTCTTACCCTAGATCGGTGATTGTGCTGTCCTTCTGTAGCTTGTACACATCCGACTTGATCGAATACCTGAATATCAGTCTTGTGTGGACGGGGGCGACGTACAAGGTGGTCATGATCCTCTGCATGATCAACGAGAGCTTGGCTGTCTCGACAAACGCGGTACTGAACATGCAGGGTTGCGGCGGTAGATCCCTGTCCGGACTATCGAGATTGTCCCATCGCCAAGGCATCTCGTCCAGCTGTTCGTCAACGGTTGGAAGGGATGTGCTGCAAAGATCAGCCAAAAGCTTTCTCAATTCACGGAGCTGCTCACCTGTACGCCTGGCTTTCGTGGGGACGCCCTATGTAGACCGACCAACACTGCTCTTGAATGAAAATGCACCAAAAAGCGTTGCGGCGCTGATGAATGCGTCAGTCACGGATTCGTGTAATATGCCAAAAGGCTCACCATAAGCATCTCCGCATTCGACATTTTGCCCGCATCCACCAACGCAGTACAGCTGAGATTTAGGCCGACTGGACCGTGAGCAAAGTCTCGACTGGGAGACAAGACCTACGTGAAAGGGCCGCCCTATCTGCCAATCCAAAGTATGACCATCCTCCAGCATGATCGCCAAGGGTCGAATGGTAGCTCGATTTCAGCGCCAGCCCCTGCACTGTCGCCAGCGTCGGACGCGATATCTCGACACTGAGATATGTTTCGGCTTTTGATGCGAATATTGCCCGAGTTGAGGCTTGTTGTAGATGTTCTTCATCCGACCACATCAGTGCGATTGCGAGCATGATATTATGCAAGAACGGCGAGTAGTGCGCGAACCGAGCCAGCGGGATATGCGGTGGCAGCATCACGGTGCGTACCATGTCTTGCTGGAAAAGGTCCGGTGAAGCTCTCATACCCCAAGAAGCAAAGAACCGGAAGAAGCGGTCGAGGACGACGGTATGTTGAGTATGGGAAAGGTCGACGTCGTTCGGAAGATAGCGACGATAGTCGTGCGGTCTGTTCGTGAACTCGCTATTCTTCTGTTCTGCTGGCGAGGTACTCATTGGTGGATCTCGTGATGAATGGGCAAAGGCACTGGTCGGCCCATAGAAGTGCACTTGCTCTCCTGCCTCGCCCATCTGATCATCAGCTTTTTGGCCTAGACGCATGACTCACATGAAGATGAAGCATCGTAGTCGAGACTTCTTCTGCTGCATCATCTCCAGCCTCTTCTGTACTATAGCAGTCGCCTGGTTCGAGATGTGCTGGCGCAGGTAGCTGTTGCCCCTTTTCTTTGATGAAGGCTTCAAGCACAGATATCCGATTCTTTAATGTGTTGACATATTGGCGAGAAGCCGGCTTCCGACCATCCTCGACATCACCCCAAGTGCACTCGTCCTACATTGTCAGCGTCAGTCGTTGGGAGCTTAAAGGAGGTCTACGTACATTGTAGATCTGGCATGTCTTGCATTCAGGTTGCTGCCCATCACATCTCGACTTGCTGACTCGTCAACTTCGGCGCCCCCAGCCATTCATTTCGCTCACCGTCGTCTGCAATTATTGCACGCCTTGCCGACATTCGACCTTCGTTTCTTGGAAGTGGCTGGTCCCGGGCCTCCACGGTCGAGATGTTCCATGACTTTGCCGTGGAAATAGGTATCAGTTTAAAATGGAGGGGTGGATCTTGTGCAGCTGTATGCATACCATCACGTAGGCGGGGCTCAGCACAGTCAGAGGGAGATATCGTACTGCAAGCCAAAGCCAAGCGAGATAGCGGGGGCGTACTTTACCCGGAATTATCCGGAAATTGTACCCTGTATTGTCGCCCTGTAATCTGTCATGGAAGGCCGGTCTTGTTCCGCGCAAGTCAATCTGGGTTATTTCGTCTCCCCCTGTATTCCATGGAGATAAGCATGGCAAGGAGGTCAGATACGAATCAGGATTGGATATCAATGTGTATAAAGTAGACAGACTTTCAAGATCATAATGCTGACTTCATAAACCACTTGAGTACTTTAATCTAAATACAAATGGCGGAATACAGCAAAGATGTGAGTCACTGCGTTGACAGCTAAGTCCTTGGCTCATGCGGCCCTTAGTCCGAAAAGAACGAGACTGGCTCCGAGCTTACTACGCCCGTTAATGAAACGGTCTCGACCATCGACCCGAAGATTGAGAAGAAGCTCTTGCGAAAGATCGACGGTTATGTCATCTCGCTGCTGGGTGTGAGTCCCTGTCGAAAATGATGAGAGTATCCCTTTTTGACCTCTCAGGCTCTTTATCTCATGTGCTTCCTCGACCGAGCGAATATGTGAGTCTAGCACTCTGATCTCATTCTGACGAACAGAGGAGCTGCCAATGTCGCCAACCCATCCATCTCGAAAGATCTTGGTATGACTCGTGAGTTGCTCCATGATGGTGAGGTTCACAGCTTATGTCTCAGCCCATCAGTATGGAGCGGTGGTCAGTATTGTCTACGCTACATATGTCGTATTCGAACCAGTCTGGGCAAATCTTCTAAAGATCTTGTCCCCACGGTACCTACGTGAGTCCTGAGCTACATACTCAGAGACTCGACTCTGACGCACAGTGAGCGGTACCACTTTTTGTTGGGGTATCCTGACTCTTTGCACCGCTTGGGCGGGCAGCTATGAGCACTTGATCGCGATCCGAGTCTTACTGGGTATTTTTGAAGGTCCGTTTCCCCGAACTACCTCCCTAGAACACCAACTCACGATACAGCCGGCCTCTTTCCATGCATCACTGTTTATGTCATGATGAACTATCGTCGAGAAGAGACGGGTCGAAGGATGTCTTACATCTTCAGTTGTGCGGCCTTTGCTGGAGCAGTGGGAGGTCTCATTGCCGGAGGCCTAGTGCGTATTGAAAGCGGATCAATGACCGGATGGCAATACCTCTATGTAGTGAGTACTGTCTCATCGGCCTCCAAATCTCCGCTGAGCCGTAGGTCGAAGGCGCAATATCTTTGATCCTTGCTCCTATCGCTTTCTTCTGGATACCGAATGATATGAGAGAAGCTTGGTTCCTCAAGCCACACGAGAAAGAGCTCGCCTCGATCCGTTACGAGATCAACAAGCGAAATTACAGTCATGACGAGAAGTTCAGCTGGAGAGAGGTTCGCAAAGCTGTCTCAGATTGGACTGTGAGTAGCGCCGCTCCGGAACAAAGAGAAGCTTGGCTGAAATAGTTCAGATTTACGCGGCGGGTTCCATACAGTTCTGCGCGGATATCACTCTTTACGGTATCTCTACTTTCATGTAAGTGGAGTGGCCTTGCTACATCGGTGGGCGATTCGACCAGCCGTGCTAACGATCTAGGCCTCAGATCATCCGAGCCATGGGGTTCAGTAACACCGAAGCCAATCTCCTGACCGTGCCGGTACAGGCAGTCGGAGGATGCACCTTCATCTTGGTGGCCTACTTCAGCGACAAGTATCAGATGAGAAGTCCATTCATTGTCCTGGGCATGTCCCTCAACCTCATCGGTATGTGTCCGGACCTGAGGTGTGGTTCATCGAGGCTGATGGTATAGGCTACATTCTGCTCGCGACTATACCGGCTGTGGGAGGGAGATACTTTGCCCTCTTTATCATCGCTATGGGGCTCTATATCACACCGGGACTCAATGTCACTTGGATTGGCAACAATACACAGGGCCATTTCAAACGAAGTACTGCAGTCGGCCTCAATCAGTTGATCGGGAATTCTGCAGGTGCAGCGTGAGTTGACTTGCGTAACATCTCTGCTCGCCAAGCTGATAAGGGCAGTATAGGAACAATCTTCGCAAGCAATTTGGCACCTCGATATTTCCGATCGATGTACATCGCAATGGGTTTGACCGCTTTCGGTCTCCTGATGGCCATTGTCCTCGTAAGCAATCCCGAATCTCGTGAGGTCCTGTACTGACCGCTCCTTAGGCTACACATTGGCGAAGGGAGAACATGAAGCGAGACAGATTAGTTGCAGAGGGCGCGCTCGATCAGCCAGAGCTCGGAGATAAGAACCCACACTTTAGGTAAGTCTCCTGCATTCGCGCCAGGTCAAGTCCACTGACATGCAGGTATTATTTGTGATCATGTCAGGAAGAGTTGTATCATCACGAAAGGAACGTGATCTTTATGGAGTTGGGCGGCTGTGATCTCGTTGGTAGCTATCCGGAGAAGCTCAATGCACGGAATGACTTAGGGAACACACCTCGATCACCGCACCTGGTGCTTCGTTGCGTGTCGTGGTATGGCCGAAGTCTGGACCTTTATGGCGACGAATCTCATTTCCCCAGCGGAGGTCCTATACCATGTACTGCAAGGTTCGCATGGAAGCTGCTTGACAGCGCCCAGCCGATGAAGAGGCTGCCAAAGTCACAGCGATACTTGATTACGCTGTGGGCGAGATGGAGAACGCCAATCTGCCTGTCTACAGCGAGGTGAGTGAAGCTGCTTTCCTAACGCTCAGTGTGCAGCGACTCGGAATCAGCCTAACCTTAGCTGACGGTGCTATTGCTCGATCGTTGACGCCTGAAGCCATCTGCATCAATATCATACCACAGCTACATATCTGTACATTCCCCTAGTGCCACCCATCAATCATCTGACGTGACACTGACGTCGACCTGCGTCCCTTGCGAAGCCAATCCGGTCACGATGTCTTTGAGTGATTTTGCCGAGGTGAGCTTGCTGACCAGCCCAGTACCGCTCTCCGATTCCAGGGAGTCGATCGTTGCCTGGATATCGTTGGCAGACAGAGTGCCAGCGACGCCCTTGCGGAGTAGCCACTTCTGCTTGCGACGAGGTTGGTCTTGCGCCTCATCTCCTCCATCATCGGTTGTAATCAGCACTTTCTCGGATCGACCTTTTGACATGTTGAGGGCTTTCGAGGTACTGAACAGCTTGTTACCCTGTTCTTTGTTCTTCAAGACCAATCGCGTTGGAGAATCTTCGGAGACGCCGAAGATAGACATAGCTGGATCCTCTTATCCGAGGTCAGCTCTCGTTCAATCACAACAGGAGACACTTACCTGCACCTTCCCAGAAAGAGCCGCCAACGATTGCCTCCTTGCCTGTTTCAGATGGTGACCAGCCGAAAGCTCTGGCCTCCGCCCTTCTTAATATCTCTCCTACAGTGTCGGCGCGGCCGAAGGTGTTCCTCATCCCATCAGCCACATCCTTCAAGGTATTCCACGATCTCTCGAACTCGGAGGCTTTGCCATCCTTGTCGGGGTAATCTGTGATCTTGCAAATCTATTTCCCTCTCGCGCTCTTCGTGATGGACAGCTTAGCAGTGTATTGGGACTCGGCAGTGTGATCGGACTGGGCAGTGTGTTCGGACATGATGTGCAGAATTGTGAGTGTAGTTGCACGAAGAAGTATGGGTGAAATGTTAGTTGCCGGGATTTCAGGTTGAGGTGAAGGAGGGAAGAGTAATTTAAAGAGGTGCTCTTAGAAGCAGTGATCACTTTGTGAAGACGGCGGAGAATGTGAAAGGAGAGGTGCGCTCCAACTCGGCCAGGCCTTTTGTACAATGCGTGCATCCCTTCACAGTCCTCACATCAGTGAATGGAGACACCGCCTTGCTTGCTGCCCTCGAGTGGGCGAATACAAAGAGCTTGACCGCAAGGGCGAGAACCTAGCGTGCTTTCGGAGCCGCTGATGTAAAAGATTTTGCGATTGACAGAGCGGTCACCCTCTTCAGCTGATTATCCAAGCAGTGCTGGGAAAGAAGAAGATACCTTTCAGTGACATGTTGACAACACCTCCTTCAAGTGGGGGGATCAGATAATCATCACCAAAACGCGTCTCGACGCGACGAGCTCATGAACTGTTCTCAAAACCTCATTTTCCGATATCACATACACACAATGGACTCGCCGCCTCTCTCCAAACTGATGGGCAACGTCGACCTCGCCGACGAATCATTCGGCGACATGTCCCTCCCCCTCGATTCACCAGCGCCATTACGTGCGAGACCAGGACAAGGGACAGGATTTGGGAGTCTGTTAAATCGTAAACCGCCAACGAGGCATTTTGAAGAGACGCCCGAAGTAACAAGGACTCTGAGTGGTAACAATGATATACCTTCTTCTTCAACAACGGAGAGCCGATCACGGAAATCGATATTTGGAAATCCTCATCCGTTGTCTGCCTCGAATTCATTTGGTTCGAAACGAAATCAGGCGGACGTTATGCCTGAGGAGGATGAGGTTGAAGCTGAAGCTGAAGGAGAGGATGGGGAAGGGGATAGGACAGTGACGATAGAGCAAGAGGAGGAACAAACTGCAGCTGGGCGTGCGGCGAGGGAAGAGAGATTGAAGGATAGCTTATATGAACTGAGGGGGATCAATAATACGTTCGAAATGTTTCTTGGGGCCTTGGAGAGTGCGAGAGGACATAATGAAGTGAGTCAAACTTCCTGGTATGGTACATGTACTGATATGTAGCGACTAGCAAAGAGGGTAGACGAGACTTCGACATTATTGGACGACTATACCGCATTACTAGGTCAGACCGCACATACATACAAACTTCTCTCAAATCCACAGTGGACAGGTGCAGGGGATGTAGGTTATCAGACTCTATCTCGGGCTAGAACTGATCAAAAGGATGTACGAGCATTGGCTGCTGCACGCGAAGCAGAGGAAGCTGCTAGGTTAGAAGCGATACGCAGAGAAGAGGAGGCACAGAGATTAGCGCAGGAAGAGCGTGAGCGGAAGGAGGAGGCTTCTCGGGCTAGAGAGGCTGCTGCTGGCAAGCCGGCTGTACGAGGGAAGGGCGTACCGACGCGTGGTGCGAGTACGAGAGGAAGAGGTCAGTTCGAACAATATCACTTGTGAAACAACAGCTGATGGTCAGGATCAAGTATACCGGCGCCGACAACACGGACAGTCTCCGGTGGGAGACCACCTCCAACGGGTCGACAGGCTCCTCCTGGGCCCGGGTTGGCGGGTCAATACGCAAATGTCAAGAGTAGCGGCTATGGTCCATCACGCAAAGCGACATAGCGCAGGCCGGCAATGGACAATCACCAATTCGTATATAGATGTACAATATAATGCCAGATATGTAGATGTACAAGTTTGACCACATCAGCGACTACTGATTGACACAAATATCCTTGACCTCTTTGCCGAGATCACTATCTTTGAATCGCCTCAGTCCGTCCAGTAATTCTTTATCTTCCTGTGCCAAGCCGCGATGCGAACTCGTACGTGCCTTCTTCTCACTCTCATTACTTGCTGGGTGAAGTGATGATAATTTCCGCTTGAGCAAACTAGTAAATGGATGCTCGGGGTCGCTGGGTCTTGGTTCTGCTTATCAGCTCTAGCTGAAAGACAGATGACACATAGCATACCAGTCATGAGAGCAAATGGGAACATTTCATTACTCTTATCCACCCATCCCTTCTCTACACCTTCTCTCCTCTCTATTCCTCTAATCACGAATTTCCCATTCTCATCGACAACAGGCTCACAATGAGGAAACGTCATTCGAGTGAGGGTAATCATCTCTACCGGATTCAATAGCCGACGATGGACCGCTGGTGTGGATGCTGGTAGGTCTGTATCGTTCTCCTGATTATGGTCGTCTAGGTTGGATAGATCGAATTGGCCCTCGGCTTGCTGTAGAGAAGCTACGTTTGATTGTTCTGGGGCGGGACTATCTTCCGTGGGCGAGGGTGCAGAGAATCGGAGGACGTAGGAAGTGTACAGGTCAGTCTGAGGCATTGGCGCTGCGTCACTGGATTGCTGGAAGTTGGAAAGTAACCTGCAGGTCAGCACTGTGCGATCTCCTGGAGGCAGGCGTACCAGGTAGAAGCTCTGACTGGCTCAGCAACCCCTTCTAACGTTTTCTCCCAATCACCCTCCCCACCTTCCTTCTCCTTCAACCCACTCAGGTAATATTCCTCACCAGCTTTTGACATGTCGCATCCTGGGAATGTAGCGCAGACTAGCTCTATCAAGTCCTGGCCACCTAGTAAGGGTGAAGTGGAGGAATACGGGTCGAAGCGGGTTTTGTAAGCGCTGTATAATGATAATTGTGAGACTTGGGATGTTGGTGGTCCCGCACGATATGTGACTTTTAGCCTATATCGTCAGATGCGCGCTGCGAGCCAAAAGCACCACATACCATCCAGCAGCGCGACCTGGCTCTTCCATACTTTCCAGCTCATCCAGCCCTCGTAACTTATTTCGCCTTTGTCGGAAATACTCCCTAACCTTATTATATGGCCTTCCAGTTCTCTCTGCCAGTACTTCCAGATCCCGTCTACTGGGATTCGGATTTCGGGCATAAAATTCTCTCAACAATCTGATCTGATCTGAGGAAGTCGTCAATGGTTTGAAGCGACTTTGAACGGGTACAGGGTTCGAGTGGTGATGTTGTTGCGCAAAGTGATTCTGGTTCGTTTGTTCCGGTATTTCATGATCAATTGTGCTTGATGATGCTAGTGCTTGGGCTTGAGCTTGAGCTTGCGCCTGAGCTGCCGCTTGATTGACTAGCTGGGATGACATGTCCATGTCGTCGGCGAGGTGATTGTTAGATGCCTCCGGTGAGGGATACTCATCCGCCATATTGGACTATAAGTCAGTACATTTCTAATATGTAGACGTACATGATCTTCTGGTCCTCTATCATTACCTATATTATCTTCCTTTACCATTATCTTTAGGTGGACCTGTTGAGTGGAGGTGGGGGCAGTTGAATGTATGTTATCGTTGTTTTCTCATTTTCTTTCGTTTCTTCCCATCACTTGAATTCAACGGAAGCAAATTGCAAATTTCCGCTCCTTCACCCACTTTGTCAAGAGATAATCACTCTACACCTATACAACCCTTACCCTTGCTAAATCAATCACAATGGCAAAGGGAAAGAACCATGATCGAAAAGCCAACCCAGGTTTCGGGAAAACCAATGGGAAGGCAAATGCCAGTTCTGCTGGTGGTGAATTCACCTTGAAGAGGGTTAAAGGTTAGCTTTACTATCTTGCGAGACTCACTCAAGCTGATGCGGGATAGGAGAGAATTTCTACCGAGATGCAAAGAAGGCTTCGAAAGTCAAGATGTTGAACGGTGGAAAGGCAGTTAGGGATAAGGACGGAAAGATCATTGAAGCTGCTGCTTTCCAGAAAGGGGAGAAGGATGCGAAACCAGGTCGTGTGATGCCCGATCGAAGGTGGTTCGGTATGTTTTCTTGAACAATACCATTTACAAGTCTGATCTGTAGGAAACACTAGGGTTATCTCTCAGACCGCTCTCGACCACTTCAGGACAGCATTGAAGGAGCAAAAGGCAGACCCATACTCGGTCTTGCTTAAACGTAATAAGCTACCCATGGGTTTGCTCGAGGATGACACCAAGACCACTGGAAAGGTAGGCTCGCTCAATCTTGAGATTGCAAAGCTGACGTTCAGAGTACCCACATCGTCGAGACCGAGCCATTCTCAAACACATTCGGACCCAAAGCTCAGCGTAAACGACCACGTATCAATGTTGGAAGTTTTGCCGAACTCGGTGAATCCTCTCAAGCGGCCAGCGAGGCCAAGGAAGGTCGTACGTCCTCTTCCCAACCCAAATATTGCTATGCTGACGTTCATAGAAGACGAGGTTGACCCATCTGACGCATACCACCCCACCACCTCCACCAACCGAGAACCGATCTACGCCAAAGGTACATCACGTCGAATATGGGGAGAATTGTACAAGGTCCTCGACTCTTCCGATGTCGTTATTCACGTTTTGGACGCTAGGGATCCTCTTGGTACCAGGTGTAAGCCTGTTGTCGAGTATTTGAGGAAGGAGAAGGCACACAAGCATCTCGTCTATGTTCTTAACAAAGTCGATCTTGTCCCCACTTGGGCTACTGTGAGTCAATTTGTTCTATACTATCCTGCTTCGATCGTATCCCTCCATTTCGTGTCACATGCTTCGCATGCTGGTATAGGATACCCACACTCAAGTCAAGTCTGTTCGCGCGCTTCGGCAAATACCTACGCGTCTAGTCTGTTACGAGAGTGGGAGAACAAGCGTTCTTTCCGCCAAACCCCGACCATTTGTCTTCCCCGTTTTGGGGGAGATTGGTTTACAACGTCCCGCCCGTCTTGGGTTGGGATTAGGGGTAGGAAGAACGATGGGTGACCTGCAGAGTTGGGAACCGGGACGTCTTTTCACAGACAAGCTTTTAGCCCGTTCTTTTAGTTTTTGGTCTAACATCTTTTACCGCTGGGAATACGTTCTGTCCTGGGACATTCTTGTACGAGAAAACCTACTGACTAACAGGCACGATGGGTCAAGCATCTTTCATTGTCCGCCCCTACCATCGCATTCCACGCTTCCATCAACAATTCTTTCGGAAAAGGATCCCTTATCCAACTTTTGAGACAATTCTCCGTTCTCCATTCCGACAAGAAACAAATTTCAGTCGGATTCATCGGATACCCCAACGTCGGTAAATCCAGTATCATCAACACCATCAAGAAGAAGAAGGTCTGTACCGTCGCCCCTATTCCGGGAGAGACCAAGATCTGGCAATACATTACCTTGATGAAACGAATCTACCTGATCGATTGTCCTGGTGTCGTACCCGTCTCCGCCAAAGATTCCGATACAGCAACAGTCCTCAAAGGTGTTGTTCGAGTCGAGAACCTGTACACTCCCGCTGAACATATTCCCGAATTGCTCGAACGAGTCAGGCCCGAGTACATGGAACGAACATACGGTCTTGAACATCGTGAAGGCGGTTGGCACGGTGAAGAAGGAGCTACCATCATGTTGTCTGCTATCGCCAAACGATCCGGTAAACTACTCAAGGGTGGTGAACCCGATCAGGAAGCTGCTGCCAAGATGGTGCTTAACGATTGGATTAGGGGTAAAATCCCCTACTTTGTCGCTCCACCCGTCAAGGTCATCGAAGGTGCCGAAGAGACTGTCACACCTGTCGAGGGCGAGACCCGTGAGGTCATGGAGGCACAGGAGAAGGCATTGGGCAAGATCCTAGGTGAAAAGAGAGTCAAGGGTGTTAAACAAGCCGTCAAGGGTATTATCACTATGCCTAAATTCTTGGGTGATGATGCTCGACGAGAGGAGATTGAGGAGGATGATGTGAAGGAGGAAGAGGATGAGGGTATGGATGAGGATAGTGAGGACGAGGACGATGAGGATATGGACGATGTCAAGGAGGAAGATGAGGATTCGGACGGATCAGAAGAACTGGCATGGGAGGATATCTTCCCTGGAGAAGCTGGTCCTTCCATGGTTGCCAAAGCTCTCAAGGCCGCTACCGGTGTCGCTGTCGAGGTCGAAGGCGAGGATGATGACGATCTCGAGGAGGAGGATGATGATGAGGAGGAGGAGGAGGATGAAGAGGAGGAGACTGGAGCCGGCAACAAGCGAAAGGCACCAGCATCATCCGATACCGAAGAGACCCCAGGCAAGAAGGATAAACGTCTGACAACAAACAAGAAAAAGGCAGAAAACTTCTATACCCACGCTGTAAGTCCCCCATCTCCTAATATTCAACAGAGGCTAATCGACAGAACGTCAAAAACAGAAATAGGGATCGTAAAGTACCTAAAACTACTACGCGTAGAGCTGCCGATATCGAGGCTAGGAAGAAGATGAAGAGGAAGTAGTGTTCTTGTTGTTATTCTGTATATCTTTGGGTTTGATTGCATCATCTGTACTCTATGCATGACTGTACTGTGCCGTCTTCTTGTCGTTGGAGAATATCCTCAAGTCTTGAGTTAGCTCTGCCAAATCGTGAAATATGATGAATCCAGGAACGAGCAATCGACTTGTTTTTCCAATCCACCACAGAGTTACACATTCATATACTAGACATGGCCAGATGATCTAATGTCACTCGATATCAATTGGTCCCTCCTCTCAGACCCGACAACTCCAAATCAGAGACATCACGAAGACGATGATCGCCCTTCTCATGCCAACGGCAACGGAAATGGAAACGGCTTCCCCCTCGACCCATCATCGCTGACAACCCATATCATCTCTGTCCTTAATACCCAACTGGCTTCAGCGTCACGACCATCCTTTATAGGTCCCATCGAAATCACGAATCTTGACTTTGGATCGAATGCGCCTGATGTTGAAATCAAGGATATAAGGGATGTGTGGCGGGCTTTCGATGATGATGAAGATGAAGAGGAAGAGTACGAGGAACCGGCAGAACACTTAGAGGAGGAATATCGATTTGATAGTAGACGTGCATCGGGGAGGAGTGACTACTACGATAATGGGCCGATGTCACCTGGCGGTCTGATGTCGCCTGGAAATGGGATGATGTTGCCTGGGAATGGAATGATGTCGCCCGGTGCTGGATCTTCCAGGTTACCCAGTATGTCAATGGGTATGGCTGGGCTAGGTATGGGCATGGGAATGGGCATGGGAATGGGCATGGGCATGAGTATGGACGAGAGGGAGAGGGACGTATTCGACGACAACGCCTCGGTGTTCTCGAGTAACAGGAGACAAAGCGTCCATGCCGTTGGACTTGGAGCTAGGGGAATAGGATTACCTCGAGCACCTAGTATACATGGACACGGATATGCTGCTTCGATAATCTCTCATCCGATGTCACCTGCAATATCGACTCGACATCCGGCTCTCACACATACCCACATGTCTCATCCCCCATCACCAGCTCGACCACCTATAAAACCTAAAAAGTCGACTCCCTCTGCCATCCCCTCGATCCAACTTCATATAAACTTGACCCACACTTCCGACCTCACTTTGACCCTCTTGACATCCCTCACGGTCCGCTACCCCGCCTCAGTATTCATGTCATTACCCCTCAAACTGTCAATAACAGGTTTGCAACTGGCAGCAGATATAATACTCGCATTCGATGGCGAAAAGAATAGAGTTCACCTCACTATACTTGATGAAGGAGATGAAGAGGGTGTACCAGTCGGAATGAGATTACTTCCAGAAATGAGGATTGATAGTGAGATTGGACATAGTGATGCTCATGTTTTGAGGAATGTGGGCAAGATTGAAAGGTTTATAGCGGATGTGGTCAGGAAGACTTTGGTTGATGAGCTGGTTTTTCCCAATTTCCATACGATTGCTTTGTAGGTTTTGGTATTGCATGTACAATCTAGCATATTTAGGCTGTCCGAAATAAGATATCTCCGCGGCTGCAGAGCTGGTATGTTTACAAGGGTCGAGGGTGATTTACGCGTTGTATCGAAGTCACAGCATGAGGGTTCATGTTGCCCGGACTACCATTGCTGCGATCTTCGGTGTCTTCGCCATCATGTAAGCCTCGCAGTTCAGCCCGACAGGCATCAAAGTGTTTCAGTACTAATGAGTAGATTGGGCGAGACGATTTTACACACGCTAACCACAGGCTTGGCTGCGTTGATGAAAGAGGTAGTCCAGATCCGATGTATCAAAACACGCCTAGATACCGCACCGTCCATCCCGTCACCGCCAACTACCACCGAGCTCACCCCATGTCGTACGCGTCATGCTGTCATTGCAACGCGCATGGGCGAGAACATGAGTAATGTGCACGAGCCAATCAAATAAAGTTAAAACTCCGCAGCCGGTCCGAAGTTACAAACTGTGTGATTCCCAAAGAAGACAGGGACACATATAATCTGCCCTGAAATGATTTACCTCCTTGACCTGCTTTAACCGCCTGCATAAACAGAATAAACAAGGGCCATACGTCACGTGCCCTGAACTGCCCTTTATTGATGGGGTTTTTGAAAACCCATGGAGCGCATGGGCCTGTATTGTAGCCTACATGTATGCATGCATCTAAGTGACTGGAGGGTAGCGAGGTTGCGCAAAGGCACCCCCTGCGCACGTCTGGTATCCGCTTTCGTGTGTGTGTGCCTGTCTTTGTACTGTGTAGAGTGAGTTGAATGAGTTTCAGAGGTTACTGCGCAATGATGAAATTCCGCAGTCGAGGTAGCCGCTTTTTCTCCAGCTACCCATACACCTCCTTGTTGTGCCTAAAAGTCACGCTCGGACCTGACGCCGCAGTTTAGTTTAATCCTCTTTAACCTGAAGGGTTTGATTAAACTGTTTCTTCAGTCATCACCCTATACCCCACGCTATTACCTATTACCTGCACTCAATTCACCCTATACCGCCGCAAGACTCACCTTCATATCATATACACTCCACATTACACCTATCATCTCTGTCGGTATCTTTACGCGTTCCTTCTATCTCTTCCGTCACAGTACATCTCGCATAGCCATGATTCACGCATAGAACACAGGAATACGCTTTACACCGCCCACACGAAAAAAAGGAGATAAAAACAACTGCGACAGGCAAGTTGTAAGGACGTCAAAGCGAGGGAATCTCGACCATCTCGTTTATCTCCATTTCGCCTTTTACCCAATTATAATTATCCTTTAATCGTGTTCAAGATGGATCGCACGCAGCCCCACTCGTCCCGCTCATCATCTAGACGTCCAAGTCATCCTACTGGAGGAAGGGAGAAGTTGACTGCCATAACAACATCTTCCACAACGGCAACATTAGACGAAAAGACGCGATTGTCAACAACATCGCACGGACCTTCTATTCGAATATCCCTTCCAAACCAGTCTGGACCTAATACGAGTCGGCATATACCGACTGCGGCATCCTCAAACACGCAATATCATCCAACGTTTCAGCCTTCAAATCCAAACTCCGTATCGCCAGCCAGCGCATCTCGTCCGAGCCATCCATCCGTTGTTGCCGTCAGCGCCAGCGCTTCCGATGCTTCTTCATCTGTAGGAGTGAGGAGGAGGTTGTCGAATCCAGCTACATCACCCATTGCTCCACCCACGACGGCGTTTACATCGACGGCGTCAGGTTCCGCAGCGCATCCTAGGCGTCGTTCCAGGGGCGATTCTCTGTTTACGCCTGCCGACTTGGCGGGTCCTAGCTTCACCAGTCCCCTTGGTTGGTTCGGTAACGATACTCGCGCCAAAAGGAAAAAGAGCAGCGAGGATTTCGACCAGGATTACTCGTCTGACCGATCAACAGCATCCAGTAAACGAGTCATGGGTTCTTCGAGGATGACTTCGGATAGCGATGGATCACCCCCTCTCAAGGCTTCCGTACCTATGTCCCAGTCTTCGCTCTCAAATCGACCTAGCTATAATAGCATGTCGCTCACCCCGCTTCCACAGGATCCAAACAACATTCTACCCCTCTCCTTGGCTAGTACGCCATATGCCACGCCATTGCACACACCCGGTGTCTCCCCCCATCCTTCCATGAGCGATATCAAGGATTACATTGGTCAATACGTTTCCTCCTCTTCAGCTGGACCCAGCTCGAACCGCAGTCCATCCCCTCGCACTTCGATATCTACCTCCGCATCATCAAATTACGACTCGTTATCAGGCGATGAAATTCCATTCAGAAGCTCTGGCTGGTGGGCCAGGACCGAAAGGCCCAGATCGACTCTACGTGCCGCGAGATCCAAGATGATCAGTTTACCGCCACTACCGACTGGTACGAGAAGTTGGGGATGGATCATGGGGAAATTGAGACGTACTGATGCAAACGGACTCGTCAAAACGAAGAGTCGTCGGTTCCGACCCAGGCGGGATACGCTTAGAGAGAGGGAAAAGGGCAAGGCAAAACAGCGAGAAAGTATCACTGGTATTGGCGCAATTGATCGTTGCCTCGAGGCATTACCCGCCAAAGCCATGACGATTGTGAGCTTCTTTCATCTTATTGTTCTCGTGTAAGATCCTGACTTTTAGATCCTTTCCCTACTTGCTTTCGGCGCTTTCGCCCTTTTCATGACCTTCACACTCAGACATGTGTTGAACCCCGACAAGACACCGCTTCCTTGGCGCAATTACTGCTCTGCTTCTCAACCTACCGTCTTTAGCCTTCAACCCGATTATACCAGTTCATCCTACTTTGGTGACAGCTCTTCCCTGGCTCTCGCTCCATTGACGCCATCACATCCCCAATGGCCTTATCCAACCGCCGAGACACCTTCTATCGCCGCTTCACTCGAAATGGCGCCTGTTGGTGTATTTGTTGGAGTCTTTACTACCGATGAGAAGGCGGACAGGAGGAACATGATTAGGCAGAGTTATGGCTCTCACCCACGTAGTCGGCGATCTGGAACCGAAGCTGTCAAAGTCATGTTCATCATGGGTCGACCAAGACGGAGGTACCGTAAAGCCGTCGAGCTAGAGTCGGAGGGTGAGTCTTTTGTCCCATTGATCGAGAGTCACGACTGACGTCCAGCATTCGGAGACATTCTCCTTCTCGACATGCCTGAAAACATGAACTCTGGCAAGACCCATGCCTTCTTCACTTGGGCTTCTGAACACGCTACAGTCCCCGATATCGACTATGTGATGGACGACTCGGAAACGGTTGATCAGGTTGATCAACTGGATGACGCGCGGATCAAGGCTGTTGTCAAAGGAGATAGGAAACCGGATTACATCGTCAAGGCGGATGATGATAGCTTCATCATGCTTGGTGAATTGGAGCGACGACTACGAGTCGCACCTCGATCCATGGCTTACTGGGGCTGTAAGCTTTCTATTCTGATCATCGAGACGAAGCTGACAAACAGACCTCGTCAAGAACTCGTTTATGGCTGGTGAAGCTTATGGTCTATCGATGGATCTAGTGGACTTCATTGCCCACTCCCCCCGTGTCAAGCAGGTCACCCGTGGCAAGGAGGACAAGTTGGTATCCAGATGGATGAGGATGCACCCACAAGCAACTGGCATCACTTGGATTACGGAGAAATGCTGGATGTACGACCACCCGAAAGCTGGAACAGTCTACTCGCACGGTTTCCTTTACCCCTCGACTGTCGCCGAAGTCCGTATGGAGGAATCCACCGGACTCAGCGAGAGAGATATCACGCTCCGAGGTGGGCTATCTAAACTCGCAAGCTATTCTACCGTGGCTCGATTCAAGACTATCTTCCGACCCATGGTTCATGATCTTAGCGCTGGGGAATCTGTCGAATCTTTGATTGAAGGATCACAACTATCACTCCTCGACCCCCATCACCACGGTCACGGCAAACCACGACGAAACCCCGCTGAACTTCGAGCCGATGTCCGACAAGTCTACTCGGAACGACCATCACGTAAAGAACGATTCTTGAACGACGAACGTGAATTGGGCGGTACGGTCGTTATTCACTATATCAAGAAACCCGAGTGGTTCGTCGAGACTTGGCTCGCGCTACTTGGTGGAGTGGAGGAGGAGGATGGCAGGTTGCTGCCTTCTCAGGAAGAGGGTGTTCAGGTCAACAAAGGTGTTGGTCTGTAGGTCCTAGCTCTACCAGACAAACGAAGGTAGAGGAGGAGAAGGAAGAGGAAGGAGAAGTACATTGTTTCTGTCCATCAAATTGCATTTTTCGTCTTCTGGGTTGTGGTTGAAGATAAAAGTAGTATCTGGCCATTATCAGGCTTTAATATAATTCAATAGTCTACACATACAGCATCATGCATTGCTACGATCACTGTTTTCGTGGAACTCATCGAGATATGAACAAGTAGAAGGTCAAGCAATACATCGCCGAAGGAAGATGACGGTCTATAATTCTATTTATATGTACGATACCACTAGTCCTCGGCCTCAATGAGCCAGTAGGAAGGAGCATCCAACTTCTTGTCTCCGTTCAAGAATGGCAATGAGATGATGAATAGGTATTCTAGAGTCTTTCCTCCAGACTTGGCAATGAGTTCACCGGCCGCAGCGGCGGATCCACCAGTAGCGATCAAGTCACTGGAATCAGCGTCTGTCGTCTTTCGTGTCTGGAGTTGACTCACTCGATGACAATGACACTCTGTCCTTCCTTGATAGCACCCTTCTGCATCTCGAAAACATCACTTCCATACTCCAACTTGTACTCGACCTTCTCACAATCCCCTGGCAGCTTTCCACCTTTTCGGACAGGGACAAAAGCAGCTCCTAGTCGCATAGCGATGATTGGACCGAGTAAGAACCCTCGGGCATCAAGACCGACAACGACATCGGGCTTGGTCTTGTGAGTTGTTAGGATATGGTGCATGAGGTGGGTTATTAGGGTTTCGAATGCGATAGGATCCTGGAGGAGGGGGAAAATATCCATGAATGTGATTCCCTATTTGTCAATTCTTTCCCCGTTGATGATGTAGGGTGAGCAGATACCTTCTTGGGGAAGTCCTGATGGACACCAAGCTTGGATTTTAGGTATGCGATATCGGACATTGTTTTAAATATGATGGATAAGAGAGAACGTTTCACTTGGTTATCTTTTGACTTTGTACAACCTAAAATTCGTCCGTGCCTGAGCATCAATCCACTCAATCTCCCCTCTATCAACTCAACTTGGCTTCATGCTATAACATGAGATGACATGGTAAGGCAGATCAGAGTGGATTCGGCAACCAAAGCCGCCAAGGAGGAGGTACTACCTCAATCTCCTCTTGATCCGATATCACCTTGGCCCCCACCTCTCCCGGTCGAGCCAACTCAGAATGAAGAGTTATCGTCGAAGGAGATATACGGTCTAATAGCCGTCTTGGGGACTTACCTCGCTTTTGGGATCTACCTCTTTTGGGCACTTTGTCCGCCTGCATGGCTAGATGCAATTGGTTGGACTTGGTATCCCTCGAGGTATGTTCACCCTGCCGAACAACGGCTGATGGTAGGGACTGGGCGGTGGTCGTTCCGAGTTATTTAATGGTCATTGTGCTTCTGGCTTATTGGAGTTATGCGGCTCTTACACCCCTGCTGTCACCCAGATTTGATTCTGCAGACCTTATTGTTGGTGGGTCTCACACTAGTCTTCAGGAAGAGGCAGCTAATATCCAGACAAGCACTCTTCCATACCGCCAGCCGAATCGGAGCGATATTACTGGAAATTCACTAATCCCGACACCATCCCAGAAGCTATCGACCTGCCTATCGATCTGGTCAACAGGGTCTTGTATCCGCCTCGCAAACGGTCCAGTCATCTGAACGCGTAGACAAGTGCTACACAGGAGGATAAATGTTGTACTTCATATCATTTGCATAGGCTACACAATCTGCTAAATACATCTTCTTTTCACATATCCCTGAAATCCAGCGCCTATCCGTTGACAACGGCACCACCGTTGACGTGGATACTCTGACCGCTGACGAATGATCCGTCCTGGCTGGCGAGGAAGACGTAGGCAGGTCCCAACTCGGATGGCTGACCGATTCGGCCAATAGGAGCGGGGGAGTTGTGCCAAGTCTTCATCTTCTCCTTGTCCATGGCGGCGGGCTGGAGTGGGGTCCAGACGGGTCCGGGGCAGACAGCGCTGAACGTTAGCGTATACCAATCAAGGAGTGGAGTTGAGCTTACTTGACTCGGATACCCTTGGAGATGAGCTGGTTGGAGAGTACTCGGACCATGGCGACCTGGGCGCCCTTGGTCATGGAGTAATCAAGGAGGGATGGGGGTCCAGCGTATGCAACTGATAATGAGCCACGATTCGGTATTTACTGGTAGACAATGACATACCCTGGGAAGCAGTGACGATGATGGATCCACCCTTGGGGATGTGAGGAACAGCAGCTCGGGTCAAGAAGAAAGTACCGTACTAATCATCAACTTTGCTCAAATCTCACGAGAGCGGATTTACGATGTTGGTCTTCATGGTCCTGTCAAACTGCTCAGTAGTGATGTCGGTGATGCTAGTCTGGTCGTACTACTAGTCAGCCCCATCATCAACGGCAAGAGGGATGACGTACCATGACAGAAGCGTTGTTGACCAAGATATCGATCCTGCCCCAAGCCTGAACACACTGCTCAATGACTCGGTTACAACCCTGCTCATCCCTGATGTCTTGAGGGCAAAGAATACATTCTCGACCAGCAGCGTTGATGAGCTGCTTGGTCTTCTCGGCGTCAACCTGCTCCTCGGGTAGGTAGACGATGGCGACCTGAGAGTTAGCGACAAACGTCTTTGATGGCTGAAAGACATACATCGGCACCTTCCATACCGTACATGACGGCACAAGCTCGTCCGATACCAGAGTCACCTCCGGTAACGATAGCCTTCTTGCCAATCAACTTATCGTCAGCAAGATGCCTGTTGCTAAGAGCGAACGACTGACCTTGCCAGCAGGCTTGTACTGATCGAAAGAATCATGGCCTTCTTGAACAGCAGCTCCCTCGGGCTTCCTCTCCATGTCGTCCTGGATACCGACGACTCGGTCAACCTGTGATTCGACGGGGAAAGCACCAGGCTTGGGGAACTCTCCAGAACCTCCAGAGGGCTGGGTGGGCTAGTCATCAGCTTTCATTCTTATGGGTGCAAGAGGACATACAGCAGCAGAGCCGGCGGCGGAAGGGGTCTGACTATCGGCCTGACCGGTAAGTTTGTCTTTGATGTTGTTGATTGCCTCCATTTTGTTTCAGTATAAAATAGTTGTTGGAAGAAGAAAGTGGGGTGTATCGACAACCTATATATCTAACTCTATCTCGGTACTCGTACTGTTAGTTGAAAGGTTTGAATGACGTCTGCCTATCTACTCCAACCCTGTGACTGTACTCTCTCCTACCGATAGACCATCGCTGACGTTCTCTCTCTCTGTCCCCCACCCATGATGATCTCACGTAAATATGCATTCCCATAAAAGGTTCGAGAGTACTAAGCGGTTATTACGATACGTCATCATTCTCGGCTCACATCGTGCCTAACGACATCGACATCTGCTGGAACCACGTTTACTGGAATCAGTCTTTTGAGATAGAATAGAATAGAATAGAATGCATGTGCATGAATCAACACCGAGATACCAATAAAAAGAGAGGAGTAGTATGGCTCTGACAATCTACAATTAGGGAGTGTAGATCGAGAGACTATAATACAAAGAAAGCGAAAAGGGCGGAGTCCAGTAGTCAGGCGCAGCCTTTCTCCTGGATACCTCAACAACCCCAGGGGGAAAAATGTAATGAATGTCCGTGAACAAGTCGAATGAGACTAGTGATGATACTCTCTAAACTCGAGCGAATTGCCCTGCAGAGTCGGCTGACCAATTTGTCCCTTGTTGACCGGTACCGCACTCCTCCTAGCCAAGTTTCGCCCACTGGCCGAAGTTTGAACATACGATTTAGCGACCATATCATCGAATGGGTTTCCAGAGACGGGTCGAGTGTTTCGAGGAGGGTTCTGCTGCCAGTGTCCCTGAGTCGAATCGTTGGATGGGTACGAGTGATACGAAGATTCAGCAGCCATGTTGTACGAATCACGGGCTTGTTGTCGTTGCATCGCTCGTTCATTCTCGATAGGCGAAGCGTAGAATGAAGAAGGTCGACCGTCCACCATGGAAGGAGCAAGCGAGACGGGTCGAGAATCAGGTCGATCATGAAACATTGACATGTGTTCGGACAGTCGGCGATGAACGGCCATCTCGTTGGATCGCTTGACTCTTCGGTAGATCCAAACAACAAGAGCAAGCCAGAGTAGACCTCCGACAGATACACAGACTCCAATGATGATATCCCTGTTGCGAGTACTTCCAGAGTCGGAGCTGTCGACACTAGCCTGTGGGTTTGGAACAGTGTTGGAAGCAGCGAGTGGGAAAGCGGTATTGATCTGCCTCGCGAGTTGACCTTGGATACCGGATTGAGCGTACAGTGGCGAGTTGGGCGTCTTGACATAGGCATTGAGGGTCTCGAACTGATCCGAAGGGATATAGGCGAGCCACTGAGTCAAGAGATCGTCCTGGTTACCAGTCCATGTAGCAGGCTGGTAGACAGCCAAACCGTACGTCTTGACCTGAGATACTGGTCGTCAGTTGAAGTCCATTCAGAGGTTGGTGACTTACCATCGATCTGGAGAGCCGCACTGATGAGGGTGGGGAAAGTGTTGAACAGCTGACTGGTAGCGTCGGAAGTGTTGACCTATAAATCAGTTTCAGTCCTACATGACAACATTCATAACTCACAACAAAGACCCAAGGATACTGTTCACCGTTAAGCAATAATGAGATCAAGGTGTTGTCCTTCAATGGATCATTCTCATTTCCAGTTCCAGCATTCTGCTGCCTGATGGCCGAATTGGCAGGGACGATCAAAGTAGGGATACTACTTGGGATCGAAGCGACCGAGGGCAATTCCGCACTTTGAGTAGTAGGTGTTCCAGTCCCGAAATCGGTAGAAGCGTCAGCAGTCATTGACTCTGATGTGGATGATGCCGAAGATGCAGAGGCAGATCTGCTACCGGCGACAATCAATCCCGAGGCCGACGGTGTGTATGCCATGTACGTCGAGGTCGAGGATTCTGATACGTCCGTGAAGGTGGTGGCCTGAGATCCAGTAGATGCTGGTGTTGAAGTAACAGACTCGATAGATCGATCGCTGGTCGGGTTCTCGAGTGGGTCCGTCGAGAATCCAGTCTCTGAAGAGCTAGCAGCCGAAGTGACTCCGGATGCTTCAGCGGTGGCATTGGCAGAGGGAGAACCAGTGGCCTGGGCAGAACCGCTCTCTGACAGAGTGATAGTCTGCCAAGGAACCTCTCTATCGCTAGTGCTTGAAGCTTGTTCACTGACGGGGACATCAGTCGATGCCTCTTTAGTGGCGGACGTGGCGACCGACTGGATAGTAGATTGAGCGGCCTCAGAGGTGGACTCGATGGTGCTCTGTACGACGACAGAGGTCGACTGAACATATGTAGGAGTGGGCTCGACAGTCGCCTCGGTCGAAGAAGCTTCAGTAGAAGCGAAGACCTGGCTCGAAGGAGAATAGCTCGACACTGACTCAGCGCTGACTGGAACGTAACTCGATTGCTCGGTGGGCGTAGCGCTGGTGATCGCAGGAACCTCACTGGTTGGCTCAAAGGGCGCGCTAGTGGGACTTGGGACATCGCTAGACTGTTGAATGGTCGAGGCTGCAGCATCGGAAGAAGCTGGGATGAAGGGTACCTCAGAGCTGGGCTGAATTTCGGACGAGGTGGTGGCGACTTCGGGCACCTCTGATGGAGGAGCGGAGCTTGACGCAGTCTCTGGCTCGGGCGAAGACGTAGGCTGAGCGATCTCGGATGTAGGAGCGACCTCGGTAGTGCTGGTAGCAGCATCTGGGGAAGCTGCGGCGTCGGACGTAGCGGAAGGGGCGTCGGACGAAGGAGCTGGAGCTACCTCGGATGCGATTGAGGTAGACGCTGGGGCTTCGGACATGACAGAGGTGGGAGCGGTCTCGGCGGAAGCGGGGATGTCGGAAGATGCTGGTACGACCGAAGTCTCGGCTTGTGAGGTAGCAGCATCGGGAGATGCGGATGACTGGGCGCCAGCAGCTACCTCAGTAGGAGTCGCTGAGGCGGCAGGAGATTCGGTGACGACAACGCTAGACGCTGGTGCTATCTCGTCAGCAGATGGCAACAAGTCGGTCAGCGACTTACCATCGGAGGTCGGAACGGAAGACTCCATAGTCGCTGAAGCGGGAGACTCGGAAGCGGAAGGAGCATCGAAACCTGGATCTTGATAAGCACTGACCTGACTTGTATAGCTTGAATCTTGAGGAATGAATGAAGAGATAGATGAAGAAGAAAAAGAAGAGAAAGAAGAGGAAATGGGATCGCCAGGGTATGTCGGTGCCGGGCTGGTCCATGCGCCGGACTCGCTCCAAGATGTGCTCGGTGTATCCCAAGGCATTTGAGATGGGACACTGGTAGTTGATGATAGTATACTGGTGATATCCGTGGAAGCAGCCATATCGGTGATCGCTGAATCGCTCCATACTGATGAGGTCCCGCTTGAGACCACAACACCAGAAGTGATTGCACTGGCCCGGTACGTGCTTGACGATCCACTCGGAGAAGATTCCACCTCAGAAATCGATGGCGAGCTGGATGGCTGATCACCAGAAGCGATAGGACCTGTAACTACAGAGCTCCATATTGAGGAGGGTCCCGTTGTCGGACCGGGAGACTGACCATCGGATGTGCTGATTTCCGTGGTCGATGAACTCGATACAGCGGATGCTCCTGCTGATGACGATGACGATGTGATTTCCGGTGTCGAGGTGGGACCCACATCTGATGATGTTGAGGAGGAAGACCATTCGGACGCGATTGTTGATGATTCCGCATTGGCTGACGATGACGACCAGACCGATGAAATCCCTTCCACAGCACCATTCGTCGATTCGCCTTGATTACCTGATGGTGAAGTGGAAGCAGTTGAAACTCCTGCATCGGGCAAGGGGGAGGAATCGATAGGTTGACCATCGGGTGCTGCTGCGGTCGGGTTGTCAGGAGCTTGATCTGACTTTTGACGCCGATGAAGCCTGTTTCGTTCGGGATATCGTTGTTCTGGTAAAGGAGAAGATAAAGAAGAAAAGAAGAAACTTGAGAGACTTGAAGAAAGAGATTGAAAATTGGAATTAAGGAAGGAAAGCTTGAAATACTTGAATCTTGACTTACTTGATGCACTTTCACTTGCACTTGCCTCTGTTGCAGTTGCGGATACTTCTTCAGTAGGTTGAGCTGATTGGGATGGCGAAGGAGATGGCTCGGTCTGAGCAGCGGAGGAGACATCGGGTGAAGTACTGGTTGCTGGTGCGACCGATTCGACGGATGCGCTGGAGGCAGCGGCGTCAGAAGTCGAGGATCCATCCGTACTGGCAACTGCGCTCTCGGGAGCGGATGTCGAAGCGGCCACGTCAGAAGAAGCAGCTGGTTCGGAGGTAGCAGGCTCAGACGTCGAAGTCATCTGTGAAGTAGATTCTTCAGCGGACGAAGTGGACTCGGAAGAAGCGACGACGGCGGAAGTCGAAGGCGCAACCTCGCTGGCGGAAGAAGATTCCTGAAATTCCTCTGCTGACACGGCATCGGCAGAATCTGAGCCGGCGACAGTTGTCGCAGCAGATCCAACGGCTTCGACTGACGAGGTAGGCGGTTCGGTAGTAACGGAGGACGAGGCAGACGCGGTCGACGAAGCTGTTAAAGATTCCGTGGAAGAGGCTGACGATTCTGCGCTGGAGGTTACGATAGTAGGTGGCCCGACGGCGGCAATGATATCGCTCAAATCGACTATAGGTCAGCGATGTACGTCGACTCATTACGACGACTTACGACCAAGGTCCAGATCGAACTGTCTCTTTTCCTTCCTGATCCCATTGGTATGTCCTTGCCTTGATCTCAAATGTCCTTTTCCTCCTTGATGTCCAAGAGCAGTGCCGACCTGGACAAAGGCGAGTCCGAGCACCAACAAGGGCAAGAACGAGAGACGGTCACGACGGCGCATCGTCACCGGAGATGGGCGAGTATGAATCGCGGTATCCAGAAGGTGGCGCGAAGTCTGTTTGTAGTTTGTTGTTTATTGGTTGATGAGAGTATAGCACATTTGGATGATTGCTGTCTATAGGAGTCAATACTGACTCCCTATTATCTTGAAGCAAAGAGCGTGTAG